>RCNE010000875.1_pt1 | contig 16295 bp, 16 predicted proteins | sample 2041361 | NCBI WGS metagenome assembly RCNE01 (sample SAMN09708229, study PRJNA481090) | Marine sediment metagenome, whole genome shotgun sequencing project.
CTCAAACATTATGATCCTAAAGGTGAATATTCACGGCACGAAATTCTCAAGGATACCGCTACAATGTAAAACCTGATATTATCTGTTGTCAGATAATTGATGATGCAAGAATGGTTGAATTGAATTTTGGTCGGGTGATATCTGTAACTTTGGCAAACTGGTGATTATCTCAATCAATCTGCTTTACCCTGATAGTTGGTTTTTAGGTATGTAATTACAACCGGTTCGACATTCCACAGGCCCACAATATGTTGATGTGGCGGTGATCGGATTCCACTTGGACTACTGGCAAGTAATCGCGTGGTATTGGCAACACCTTTTTCGTGAGGTAGCCAGAACATATTTGTGGTAACTTTCCACCTGTATTTCAATAATTGTTGCATGGTGGACAACCCGGTCGATAGCGGCGACGGTCATGGAGGGGTCGGCGAAAATTTTGTCCCATTCGCCAAATGGTTGGTTGGATGTAATGATGATGATTCCGGTTGCTATTTTGCCCCACAGTCCCGCATAGATGCAACCAACGTGCTTCACCTCATACTAATTCGTGTTGTCGCGCAAAAGTCTATTTTTAAGGATGTTACCGACCGACCGTCTCATTTATCTGGGCTGTGTAGAAATTTGATTCCTCATTGCTTTCAATCCAAACGATGGGAGCTTCACCGATAAAATTGTCTCTGGATCCGCATTGTAGAGCTGTTCGTAGCAGAAGCTCTAAATCAAAGGAAAAACGCTTGTCAGTCATCTGCTCCAACACATTTTTCAAAATTTCGGTTTTAAATGCCTTGAAGCCACATTGGGTGTCTATGATTTCTCCAATTTGTGGTAAAAGTTTGGATCGAATAAAATGACGAAACACCAGCATCAAACGATCGTAATCAGTCACGCCCATAGCACCTTTCGGGGTACAGTATACACCACCGGCAGAATATCGAGTCCCAATAGCACACATCCTATTGTTGTCTTCAAGCTGGCTCAGCAATAAACCGGCCTGCGCAATGTTTGTTGACAAGTCCGAATCGGTAAAAAAAACAATATGACGGCCATTTCTACGATGTTCTTGAATTGCCGACCACATACCGTATTGAATGGCACCTCCCTTTTGACTATCGGATGTTGAGTATAGGTCTTTAGTAACTGGAGTTCCTTCTTCAATTCCGTCAGCGAGAAACAGCACCCGTACATTATTATATTTCTCTTGTTGAATAATTGCGGTTGCTATATCACCGCTTTTTTCAGGACAGCCGTCATCAACAAAAATGAGTTCCCATTTTTTGTCAATTTCGCCCTCGAATAGCCAATTTAACTGTGACACTTTTCGCCTCAAAAAATCCTCTCCAGAAGGATGTTCTATATTAGTGCGAATGCGGTTGTGTTCATTATACATCGCAACAATAAAACTGCTAAAAATAGGCGTTGAAATTGATTTTAAAGATTGTTTTGATAGAGCAAGTTTTAAAGCGAGGTGAAGAATGACAGGATATTTCCGATGCTCAGTGACAATGCGAGAGTTAACTCTCCCCAGTTCATCCTCTAATGGGTACAGGTCAAGCAAAAGTTCTGAAATATCAAAAGCCTGCCTTTCCTGTTCAGAATCAGTCAAGTCCATTGAGAGTGGTATATCTCTTGTAGTTTCAATTACTTTTTCCCATCGGTCGTCACTCTCAGTAAGTTTCTTTAGACTCTCTAATGCAAATGTATGCCTATAAAGAGAATCATCTATTGTGCCGAACATCGTCGGAATCCCAGCCATCATTCGATGAAATTGCGGCTCATTCATATTTTCAATAAATGCGGCAAAATCTGAGGCGTCTGATGTAATTCCAATCATCTGATGTTCGTATTTTCGATATAAATCGGCCATATTTTTCATCATTTTTAAATAACTATCCATAGAATGATTCCTTATATTTAAACGGAGCTAACGTTTATATTGTCATCGAAGATGACAGAGGTTTAGTCCTTCACCCTACTTCTGATCCTTGCATAACTAAGGCAATGGCTCCCGCAGATCATGCACTTGAATCCGGTCCGCAATGTCAAAGTGCAGTTCTCTGGCAACATCGACGTTTCCCGCAATGGCATCCACGCTCCACATATCATAGCGATCCTGCCACAGGCAAAAAACATCGTGTGTCCCGGCGCAGTACCAGCATCCAGGCCACACCTGCCTGGGTGTCAATTCTTTCAGTCTTTCCAGCAGGTCGATATCTCCCTTGAGATCGGGATGTGAGGCCGAGACATAGACGGATTGTAAATATTGGTGGGCAACCTCAGCATAGCGGCGGGCGTGTTTGCGATAAAAGTCAGCAGAGAAATCAGACATTACGCGATTCCTTTTACTTTAGTGGAGTATGTTCAAATTTGTTTCATTAGCTTCTACTAAGAGCTTGTCTAGTTCAATGAATTTTTAACCCAGAGTCCAAGCTCATTCTCATTATACGCAATCCATTGCATCAAACCTATATTATGGTCGATGAATATATAATACTCGTCATCATCCGGCTCCTGTGTGTAATAAAAGTCGGCCAAATCCCAATTGAGCACATATAGATTGGCAATTGAAAGCATGGGAACCAGATATCTCTGTTCCTGCTTCGTCAATGGGCTTATTCTGTCTAACTGATGGCAGGCTTTATTGTAAGTGCTTAGAAAAAGAAAAAATTGACCCGGTCGAAGTCCCGTTGCTTGGTCATTCCAGATGCTGGTAAAATAAACGAGACTCAGGGCGACATCAAACAGCCGATAGTCTATTTTAGACCAATCAAAATCGAAAACGCCGACGCCTTTTTCATCGCGAAATTTTAGATTTCCGGGATGATAATCACAATGAATAGGTATTTCTGGCATCCCCTCAAACTTGACATCCAAGGAAGCCGCATAATCAAGGGTGCTGCAGATCGGTTCAAAATTATCTTTGAATAACCGGTCACACAGACGATCATCAGCTTGTTCCAAAAACGCGGTAAAGGTTTTCTTGAAAGTGGGCATAAATTCCATGATACTGGGTTGTGCGCGATCTATTCCGGGCGGTTTATTGAAGTCAGGCCCGCAGTTGTGTAAATCAGCCAAGATTTCAGCGGCGCTGGTGAACTCTTTATCTGTCAGGCCAGTGTAGGTCCAAGAATATTTATCTTCCCCTTCAAGGAATTCGAATAATGCCCAAAAAGCTCTTTCTCCCCAATGATTTTCAGGCGGCGAGGTGGTTACCACCGTAGCATGGTTTCGGCATGGAACAATTGCTGCCGCAAGGGTGAACCCTTTTGATCTCAAATGATTCAGTAGAGCGTGTTCAAACAAGATTTCATTTTTGATGGTTTTGGGATTATACAAACGCAGGAAATACCGATGGGTGTGACCGTGCATCGACATCCATACCGCATAACTTTTATTGTAATAGCCGCCTAAAATATCCTTGATATGTGTCAGCCTCCCAAGATCATAATTTTCTTCCAATAAACAACGAATTGTTTTTGTAAGAAGCTCATTATTCAGATCTGAATGTTGTTCCATCTTATCTCTTTTTTACTTCAACGCAATTCATGGCCTGCTACTACGGCTGGGATATTCGTTGCGGTTGCCTTTGTTATAAGGTCTTCCGAACGTCAATATAATCAATTAGAGCTTCCAGCGGGATGAAACGAGAGCAGTGCGCCTTAACGTGAATATCGCACTGTTTGAGCCGGCCTGCAAATTTACCAATGAATATCGCCTCATTAGGACTGCACAAATTCTTCTATTTTGATTCCTTTACGTTTCCGCATTTCCAGAACACCGTCAAGCCAGTCCGGATCCATTTCCGGTACGGATGAGAGCAGCAGTTCCGTATACTCATGGTGTGGTGGAGCAAGTACATCTTTCTTGACTCCCTGTTCAATGATTCGACCTTGCAACATGACAACAATCTCATCCGAGATGGCTTTTACGGTTGCCAGATCATGGGTGATAAACAGATACGATACACCCAGTTCATTTTGAAGTTCCTGCATCAGTTTTAAGATTTCTTCGGCGACCAACTGATCCAGCGCCGATGTGACTTCATCACAGATAATCAGGTCGGGTTTGGCGGCCAGCGCTCTGGCAATGCAAATGCGCTGCTTCTCGCCACCGGACAGCTCCGGAGGATAGCGATCGTAGTATTTTTCGGAGAGTTCGATTTTATCCAGCAGTTCAAGGACCCGTTGTTCCCGTTTTTTCTCGTTCATGCCGAAATAGAATTGCAGTGGACGGCCGATGATCTTGCTGACTCGTTGTTTGGGGTTTAAAGCCGTGTCAGGCATCTGGTAAATCATTTGCATCGCCCGCAGACTCTCGCGATCACGGGATCTCAAAGCCGGTGGAAGTTGCTTCCCCTCGTAGAATATTTGCCCTTTAAGCGGTGGCAGCAATCCGGTGATCACCCGGGCTAAAGTACTTTTACCGCTGCCGGACTCGCCTACCAGAGCCACGGTTCTGCCTCTTCTGATTTTGAGATCGATGTCTTCGAGCACATTGGTTTCACCGGAGTAACTGGCAGTCACGTTGTTGACTTCCAGAATGACATCTTTTTCGCTTTTCGACAGGTCTTTGTCTCCCTTCAGGGTTCTAACCGACAGCAACCGGCGGGTGTAATCTTCTTTGGGGTTGGCAATCATTTCCCGGGTATGGTTTTCCTCCACCAGGTTGCCGTAGCGCAACACCATAATACGGTCAGCAATCTGGGCCACCACGGCCAGGTCGTGGGTGATGTAGATGGCGGCCGTGTTGAACTGTTGTACGATGCGCTTGATGGCCGCCAGAACTTCGATCTGGGTGGTAACGTCCAGGGCAGTCGTGGGTTCGTCAAAAATGATCAAATCCGGCCGGCAGGCCATGGCCATGGCCACCATGGCCCGTTGAAGCTGACCGCCGGATACCTGGTGGGGATAGCGATAACCGATCCCGTCCGGGTCCGGCAGCAGCAGTCGTTTGTAAATATCCCTGGCCTCTGTGGCCGCTTCTTTGAAACTCATGATGCCGTGCTGGACCGGTGCTTCTGCGTACTGCTTGATCAGGCGGTGAGCCGGATTGAAGGAAGCTGCCGCGCTCTGGGCTACATAGGCGATGCGGTTTCCGCGAATATTTCGCAGGACCTCCTTGGGTGCACCGAACAGCTCCTTGCCGTCGAACACGATCGAACCCGAGGAAAGCCTGCACCCCTGGCGTGTAACGGCCATGGAGGCGATGCCCAGGGTGGACTTACCGGCACCCGATTCGCCGATCAGTCCCAGCACCTCTCCCCGTGCCAGGGTAAGATCGATACCCTTGATGATGGGGTTCCACTCCTCATCGCTCATTCCTTCGATGTAGATCTTGCGCATTTTTAATAGGGGTTCCATATTCTCTCTTTTTGTCACCTTAAGAACTAACAGCCAACATCTGCCACGATGAGTTGTGTGCGCTAGCGCTCCGGTTAGTCCTTCAATCCGCTGGCAATGTTCAGAAACCAGTCGACGATAAAATTAACGCCGACCGTCAGGAAAGCGATCGCAGCTGCCGGCCATAACGGCGTGAAAATTCCAAAAGTAATCGCGCCCGAATTTTCACGGACCATGCCTCCCCAGTCCGCCGTCGGGGGCTGTATTCCCAAACCCAAAAAACTCAGTGCGGCAATGAATAAAAATACAAAGCAAAAACGCAGACCGAATTCTGCCACCAGAGGCGGCAGGGCGTTCGGCAGAATTTCGTGGCGCATGAGCCACCAGGTGCCCTCGCCGCGCAGCCGTGCGGCTTCGACATACTCCATGACCTCGATGTCCATGGCGACCGCCCGTGACAGGCGATACACCCTAGTGGAATCCAGCAAAGCGATCACGACCACCAGCTTCGGTATGGAGTTCCCGACTATTGCCAGTACAACCAGTGCAAAAATAAGGACCGGAATGGCCATCAGGATGTCCACCAGGCGGCTCAATACCAAATCGGTCCACCCCCCCAGCGTCGCTGCGAAAAAGCCGCAGCTGATCCCGACGGCGAAGGAAAACATGGTAATCACAAAGGCGATGGCGATGGTGTTGCGGGCGCCGTAGAGCAGGCGTGTAAACATGTCGCGGCCGATATGGTCGGTGCCCAGAAAATGTTCACTGCTCATCGGCATCCAGACATCACCCACCACCTCGGTCTCACCGTAAGGGGCGATTACCGGGGCCAGTATGGCAGCCGCGATATTCAACAGGATCATTGCCAGACCAATACGGGCACTGAGCGGTGATTTTCTGAGCAGCTTGAAAAAGGCCATACAATAACTCTTTCTACCTTGGGTTTCGCAGTCTGGGGTTGCTGATAATTGAAAGTACATCGGCGGTCAGGTTGAGGCCGATGTAAATCGACGCAAATATAAGCCCGCAGGCCTGAACCACCGGAATATCCCGTTTGGACACCGAGTCCACCATCAGCTGGCCCAGGCCTGGATAGACAAATACTACCTCCACGATAACGACACCGACGACCAGGTAAGCCAGATTGAGGGCGATCACATTGATCACCGGTGAGAGCGCATTCGGAAAGGCGTGCATGACGATGACCCGTGTACGCTTAATGCCTTTTAAACGCGCCATTTCGATAAACGGGCTGGCCAGGATATTGATGATGGCCGCCCGGGTCTGGCGCATCATATGAGCTACGACCACCAGGGTCAGGGTCAGGCAGGGCAGAACAATGGCATGAATTTTCTGCCAGAACGACATCTGGTCGTTGATATTGGAAATGCTCGGGAAAATGATCAATTGCACCGAGAGCAGGGCAATTAAAATATACGCCACAAAGAATTCCGGAAACGAAATCGTACTGAGGGTGGCCATGGAAATGGCACGGTCAAACAAACTGTTGCGATACAGGGCTGAAAGAATCCCCAGTAAGATGGCGACGGGGACGGCGATCACGGCGGCCGAGATGGCCAGGAACAACGTATTGGCAAAGCGCCAGCCGACCAGATCGACCACCGGTCGTCCATTGGCGAGGGAGTTGCCCAGATCGCCCCGCATTAAGTCGCCGAGCCAGGCAATATAACGCTCGTGCGGGGGCAGATCGAGTTTGAGTTCCTTGCGAAAGGCTTCCACGGTTTCCGGCAATGCATTCTGCCCCAGGATTTCTTCTGCCAGATCACCGGGTAGGGCTTCCACTCCCATAAAAAAGATGATCGAGATGGCCAACAGGGTCAGGATTCCCAGGCCGACCCGCTTAATAACCAATCCAAAGACCGAATTCATTTTAACCGTTTCCTAAAGCTATCAGGATTATTTTGATGTTGCCGTCCCGTTCACAATACGGGACGGCAACCGACCTTGTATTAGGCCAACCACCAGCGTTCGCCATTTCGCATGCCATCCAGGGCCATGTGCCCTGAGATCGGTCCATGTGCCAGCTTGGCTGAACTGGCTTCAACCATCTGGTTGTACATGGGAACAACGGTTCCGCCGTCATTTCTGCATATTTCCTGCATGTCATAGTAAAGCTTTCTGCGTTTATCGGTATCCAGTTCTGCTCTGGCGCTGATCAGAAGCTCGTTAAAACGTTTATTTTTCCATAATGTGTCATTCCAGGGGGCTCCGTCTGAGTAGGCAACTGAGAACATCATATCTTCGATGGGACGTCCGCCCCAGTAGCACATGCACCACTCTTTTTTCATCCAGACATTGCTCCAGTAGCCGTCATCAGGCTCCCGGACCACATTAATATTGATGCCTGCTTTTTTAGCCTGTTCCTTTATGAGGACGGCCGCGTCCACTGCTCCGGCAAATGCGGCATCTGCAGCATGCAGATTAAAGGTATGGTCCAGCATACCGGCTTTTTTCATATAAAATTTGGCCTTTTCCGGATCATATTTTCGTTGCTCCAGGTCTTTGGCATGATATTTATTTACCGGTGCAATGGGATGGTCATTGCCTGGTTCGCCATAACCGCGCAGTATCTGTTTCACCAATGCCTCACGGTCAACCGCAAGCTTTAAAGCCATGCGAACATTATTGTCGCCGTATGGACTTTGATCCAACCGCATGGGGATGGTGTAGTGTGCTGTGCCCGTTGTTGCAGAAACATTTACGCCCGGCATCTTTTTCATGAGATGGACTGTTTTAAGTTCAACACGATCCATGTAGTTTATCTGGCCGGTCTTTAATGCATTGGTTCTGGCATTGGTATCAACAATAGAAAGGGTTTCGATCTCATCAAAATGGGCTCTTCCTTCTTTCCAGTAGTTGGGATTGCGTTTTGAAAAAGCTCTGACACCCGGTTCCCAGCTTTCCAGAATATACCCCCCGGTACCGATACCCTTTTCAAATTCCGGGCCTTTGGTTCCGGCGGGACAAATGGGTAAGTGATAGTCGCCCAGGATAAACGGAAAATCAGCACTGCCGCCGGAAAGCTCAAAAATAACTTCGTGCTTTCCGTCAGCTTTAATATTTTCAATATTTTTTAAAATTCCTTTGGCACCCGATTTGGATTTTTCCCCCAAATGGTGGTTTATGGAAAAGATCACATCCTCGGCTGTCATGGTTTTAGCATTGTGAAATTCTACGCCCTTGCGCAGCTTAAACGTCCACACTTTGGCGTCGAGAGTAGAGCCCCAGGATTCAGCAAGTTCGGGGATAGCATTGAAATTGTGATCGATTTCTACCAGGCTGTTCCTGATCTGCCAATTGAGGTTCTGGTTCATGTTGGAAGTCAGTGTTGCAGGGTCCATAGAATCAGTGGTTGACCCGCCGGTAGCCCCCATTATAAAACGTCCTCCTTTTTTGGGTGTGGCGGCTTTGGCCGGAGTGGGCACCAATACGGGAGATGCCGCAGCCATCAGGCCCAGAGCTGTAACTCGGGTTATGAAGTCCCGGCGGGTAATTTTCCCAATTGTCAACAAGTGCTCCAGTTCTTTCAGTTTTGACATGATATTCCTTCCTCCTTATTAATGGCCGGCAGATGCGATACTTCAATCCGGCCTGTTAGGGTTAGCAGATACATTGCTATTAGTTTTTTTCCTGACCAGTTCCAGCAACAATTGCGGAGTTTATCTCAGGCGGTTCCCCCTCAAGTTCCTCTGTATCAATAAGATTGATAATTTGATTCATTGCCATGGCAAGCAATTGAACGTGATCCAGCTCCAAATCTGCCAGCTCGGCAATAAATTTTTTCATAATCGGGTCAGGCAGGGTCTTACCCAATTCCTTACCGGATTCAGTCAAGGTGATTAAAACAACTCTGCGGTCGCCATCTTTTCTTATGCGTTTTACAAATTGTTTTTTTTCGAGGCGGTCAACGATCCCGGTAATGTTGGATGGTGTTACAAATAATGAGCGACTCAGATCGGCTGACGACACGGGGCCGTTTTTGAAGAGATTGCGCATTACAGCACTCTGAGGTTCGGTCAAGCCATAGCGCTTGCTCATCTTCTGGGAATCAAGATATACCGCACGCACAAGGCGGCGGACCGACCACACCAAGTCCTTGATAACAGATTCATTTTGTGGATTCATATGCCCCTCCCTATAATAATGATCTTTTATGTATGTTTAGCATTAAATAGTCAATACTTTAATAATATAAGACGAGACTATGTCTGTATGAATATTTAGTATAACTGTTATTTATCAGATGAGAGAAGTCAGATGGCATAGGATAGGGGAATTCGGAATTGCAAACGATGCCGGAGAACTATTTGCCATGCAAGTCACAGAAGTGATAAAGAAGAGCGGAATTCATCGCGTTGTCGAAAGAGAGCAGATCGTCGCGACCCTTGAAGAGTTGAACATCGGCACAATATCTCTGGTAGACGAAAACACGAGGCTGAGGTTATGGATGGCTATAAGTCATCATGGCTTCACAATGAGGAGATATCCAATTTTAGATGAATGAAAAAAATATTCGAATAAGCAAGATGCGGTTTTTCGGTGCGCGTCAAGTCAATACGACTACGGGTGAATATCGGGATGGGGTCGTGATGTACCCCGCAACGGCCACCGCTGGCAAGAGGTGCCGAAAAAAGCACGGGCGGTTTCCTACTCCCCGGATCACGAAGGGAAGCCAGCCGCCCCAACAAATCACGATTGAGACTTGTGTTATCTGCATATTAAGTCGAAATGTAAATGGTTAACCCTCACCGGGTGCTTCAAGCAAGACTGGGATTCCGCTACGTTCGGTCCTCACGCCACTTCATGCAAACCTATTAAGCACGATGTTAGACATAGCCATTTCAAATCAAACAGGCACTCCACTTTCATGTTTCTGCTATCTATTTGTAGCCAACGAGTGCCTCGAAGCGGGAAGGCCAACAGCCATATCTTGGGGTTATCCTTTTTTACAGATAAGCTGAGAAAAAGTTAGGGTATCTGCAACTGATTATGACGAACCAGACCACCGATAGCTCCAACATATCTGACAAATTCAGCTCTCACGATGATCTGTGATGTCAAATTTTGTGCCCAGAGACAGTTAATGATTATGATCCTATTCTTGAGTCTAGAGAATTGTGTGAAACTCAACCATATTTCATGTGTGACAGCGACATTGATGGAAAGCAGTAACCATGTGGCGGCAAAATGGCTTGAAAACGTCATTTATTTTCGGCACGCGGTCACAAAATGATCACTGAAAGTAAACAGAGGGCTACGGCTAAAACCGTAACAAATTGATAATTTTGATAGACGTGGTAGATTTGAACTATCGAATTCTACCCAGTTAGGGTATGAGTCCGGTACAAGTAGATCATTAATTTACAAAATACTCGATTTTTGTAAAGATAGGTTTGTCATTTATTTTGACGACTGGCATTTTTAAATAAGCGGATTGTAACATGTACGAGCCATTTTATGGGTTCAAGGAAAAACCGTTTAAGCTGACTCCGGATCCGGCGTTTCTCTTTTTATCAACCGGTCATGAGGATGCCTGGGCTCATCTGAAATACGCGATTTCCCAAAATGAAGGGTTTATGGTGATCACCGGTGAGGTGGGCACTGGGAAAACCACGCTCTGCCGCTCGTTTTTAGATCAATTGGACGATACGACCCATGTGGCCTATATCTTCAATCCTAAAATGGATGCCCGGCAATTACTGCAGGCGGTCAATGATGAACTGGGATTGACCTCCCAGGAGTCGGATACGGTTAAAGTTCTGATGGACAGACTGAACCGGTTCTTGCTGGACAGAAAAGCTGCCGATGAAAATGTACTTCTGCTGATTGATGAAGCTCAAAATCTTTCGGTGGATGTTTTGGAACAGCTCAGACTTCTCTCTAATCTGGAAACAGCCAAAGATAAGTTGCTGCTGATTGTATTGGTGGGTCAACCCGAGTTGAATACGATTTTGGAAACCCATGAATTACGACAGTTGACCCAGCGAATTTCACTCTACTGCCGCTTGTCTGCCTTGAATTTAGATGAAACGAGTGCTTACATCGCCAGCCGTTGTAGCGTGGCCGCCCAAAAGTCGATCATGCCGTTTACAGGGACCGCTGTTCGCATGATCCATCGATTTTCCGGCGGAATTCCACGTCTCATCAACCTTGCTTGTGACCGGGCCCTGTTAATTGGGTTTAACCAAGAAGAATCCCGGATCACAAAGGGCATTGTGAAGAAGGCATTGGGTGAAGTTTCAGGTAACGCAATGGCCAAATTGACCCCATCAGAACGAAAAAATCGTTGGTACTGGGGTATGGTTGCAGTGCTATTGCTCTTGCTGGCATTGGGCCTGATGGGATGGCAAAAGCAGACGCTGATGGATATATTTTTAAGAAAGCCACAGGCGAATGTCCCACCTGTGGCTTTAATTGTGGAGCCACCGATAGAGATATTGCCAAAAGTGGAGCCGGATTATGGTGACTTGACCACACTGCTGACATTGCCGGAAAACCAGTTCACCCAAAATGATGCCTTGCTACCCTTGTTAGTCGCATGGGAAATACTACCCCAGTCATTTCCTCAAACAGAAACCGACGACCGATTGGATGAACACTATTTTCAGATGGCGGCAAGTATGCATGATCTGCGATTATTACCGATCCAAGGACCGTTGGAAGTTTTTATCCGGCTGAATCATCCTGGGGTGTTGGTATTTCAAAGGGGGCGTGACAACCAAAATGCTTATCTAACCTGTGTGGAACTGGATCTGCAGGGGGCAACAGCCGTATTAGTTAGTGGCAACCAACGCTACCGGGTGCCCCTTGAGCAGGTTAACTCGCTCGGATCTGGCATGGCGTATATTTTTTGGAAAGATTATCTGGCGGTAGATGGAACGGTGAATCAATTCTCATCTGACAAATCGGTTCTGGCTTTACAGAGGGCGCTCAATAATGTCGGGCAGGAAAAAGTGTCGCTCACAGGCGATTATGACGCGGAAACCCGCCATGCCGTATGGTCGTTACAGTGGCGGTTCAGTTTGCCGGCCGATGGGATTGCCGGTCCGGAAACACAGATGCTGATCAATCAGTTGTATTCTAAGGGAACGTCCCCCAAACTTTATAACCTCTTCACCTCTTCGGTATTGTTGGAACGCACTCAAATAAAAGCAACGCCATGAGTACGATTTTAAAAGCGTTAAAAAAGGTCGAAGGAAAAAGAGAGGCTACCGCCGCCAAAACGGTGATACCCAGAGCCCTTAAATCCCCGATATCAAAAAAATCACGAAGCTGGTTAAAAAGGTTTTTTGCGATCACGCTTTTCCTGATGGTGGCTGTGGGGGCAGCGACAGGTTACCATTTTTGGCAATCTGGGAAAGAAATGCGGGTAGCACAAACGCCTGCTGATGGAGTTATAACTCCTGAAAAAAAAATAAATAAAATTGAATTGAACGATAATACCGGGGAGCAAGAATCTTTGAGCATAGATTCGGCGATGAAGCCGCCTTCAGCAGTACGCCAATTAACACCGAAAATGCCGGAATGGTTAAAGAAACGCGTATCGTCAAACCAAACGGCCGAACCAACGATTCAATCAACGCCGGTAGTGGTTGCTTCGCCACCTGAAGAACCGGAGGTTCAACAAAGAAGCCGTCCGGCGGAAAAAAAACAACTCCCCCAAAACTTGATTGAAAAATCTCAAAAAAGAGGAACACCCGAACCACAGATGAGATCTAAAGCATCTGTGCAACCAAAGCCGTCAACCCAGGCCATATCCCCTATTGAGAACTCACCAAAAATAGATATTCCTCTGCTTGAAGACCGCAGCTTGGTGATTCAAGCTCTTGTCTATTCCAAGGATACCACGAAAAGGATGATCGTCTTGAACGGTGAGATTTTGCGCCAGGGTCATGAGTATAAGGGCTACATCATTGAGACCATTGAATCTCAACGGGTTCTGGTTAAGAAAAACGGTAAGGTCTCCGCGCTGCCATTTGGTAGATAACTACCGGTTCTTAAGTGTTATTTCCACTTAAGCAAAAATACTATTTAATACCCCGTTCTTTGGAGATCGCTTCGTAGGCTTCCTGAATAGCTCTGAATTTTTCCGTTGCCACTTGACCGAACTCTTCGGGCAACCCATTGGCTGCAAGGCGATCGGGGTGATATTTTCGGGCCAGTTGGCGGTAGTTCTTTTTAATCACCTCTATGGAGTCATCAGGCGAACAACCTAGGGTGGTGTAGTGCTTGTTGGTATCATCGATATAGCGGGATCGGATCGCTTCAAATTGCGATGGAGAGCAGCGGAAAATTTGCGCGGCAATGTGGATAAGCCGCTCTTCAGCACCGGCCATGGCGCCATCGGCGACGGCTACCCGGAATAGAATGTCGAGCATCAACTCGATCAGCTCCGGTCTATATCGAAACTGATGGTAAAATTGGGTGGCAAAGCCTTCGAAGGTCTCCGGTGATTGCAGCGCCACCTCAAAAACAGCGTAAACGTCACGGCGCTTTTCCGGCCCCATACCCAGATCGCGAATCATAAACCGCTCAATGGCACCAATTTCAGCATCGGAAACACGGCCGTCGGAGCGCACCAGTTTTGCCAGCATGGAAAAGGCCGCCAAAAAAAAGACCGCCTGGTCCTGGTCGCCGGCGGATATCGATTCACGTCGTCGATTCGGCCGATCCAGTAATTTGCTTTCATCATAGCTATGGCCAAACACCGCCCCGGCAACAGCCCCTAAAGGACCGCCTAAGGCAAAACCGATGGCACCGCCCACTATTTTTCCAATAATTCCCATTGCAAAACCTTGTTAAATTTTTGGTTGGTGCTTATCAGGAAACGAAAAAAGGGTAAAGCGGAGAAAAGAGCGCGAAGGGTCGAAAAGGGGTTTACATCCACTTTTTTGAACGCAATGATGATGGCGTCGTAAAAAGTCCCATCTACGGCGTTGTTGCGGTTTTTCAGACTCTCAACATACGACTTGTATAGTTTCGATCCTGAAAAACCACAACGCCTTGTATATGGGCCTTTTTCCATAGCCATCCTGATAACTTTTTACAAGTTCATCAATGATAGCCCCTTGGAATTTTAAAGATAACCGTTCGATATGTCGCACTTTAATGAGCCCTGTTTGGGATCTGGCACAATACTATGAATCGTTCTCCGGCCATCTATTTGCGAGTTTTCGCTCCTTTTGCCGCCGGCTATTTTTTGTCGTATCTCTATCGGACGATTAATGCGGTCATTGCATCGGATTTGACGACGGATTTGGGGGTAGGGCCCTCCTCGTTGGGGCTTTTAACGGCCATTTACTTTATCGCCTTCGCCTCTTCTCAATTGCCTTTGGGCATCTTGCTGGATCGTTACGGTGCCCGCAAAGTGGAGGCGATCCTACTACTTTTTGCTGGATCAGGCGCCTTTCTGTTTGGTACGGCCCAAAGCTTCACTGGATTATTGATCGGTCGTGCTTTAATCGGCCTGGGTGTCTCCGCTTGTTTAATGGCTGCTTTCAAGGCCTACACCACCTGGTTTTCCCCAAAAGTCTGGCCGATGATCAACGGCTTTCAATTGGCATCCGGTGGGTTGGGCGCTATCTTTGCCACTGTCCCCGTGGAAAGAGCCGTTCAATGGGTGGGGTGGCGGGGCGTTTTTCTGGTGCTGTCCGTATTGACTTTTATGGCGGCGGCCGCCATTTTTTGGGGTGTTCCTGAAAACCAGGCTCAGAAACGTGAGCTGCAACCGGAAAATGCAAATCAAGGGTTTAAGGATGTCTTTACCAGCTTTACATTTTGGCGGGTTGTCCCTTTAACCACCTTGTCCCAGGCTGCTTTTTTATCGATTCAAGGGTTGTGGGCCGGCCCGTGGTTGCGGGATATCGGTGGACTTGAGCGTACGGCCATCGCCAATCTACTGTTTTGGGTGGCAACGGCCATGACCATGGGATTTATGAGCTTGGGGTCCATTGGAAGTTGGCTCAGCCGACGGGGTGTCAGCCTTTTTACAACAGCGGTAACAGGCATCATCATATCGATGCTGATTCAGGGGTTACTTATCGCCGCGCCTGTTCAATGGATGTGGCCGCTTTGGATTTTATTTGGTTTTTGGGGGACATCGGGGATTCTCAATTACGCTGCCTTGTCTCAACATTTTCCCCAAAACCTGTCTGGGCGGGTGACAACTGCAGTGAACATGCTGGTTTTTGTGGTCGCTTTTTTCAATCAATGGCTTATTGGCGCGATCATCGGTCTTTGGCCCATTAGTGCCGATGGGGGATATGCCTTAAAAGGGTATCAAGCCGGATTCACGACGGTACTGATTCCGCAAGTGGTTGCATTGGTGTGGTATCTTATTGCCACGCGCATGAGCGTTCAAAAATCAGCAACCCATCAATCGAGCGAAAAGGCCTGAAAATAGAAAAGAGGATTCATGAAAATCTATACCGGAACTGGAGATCGTGGGAAAACCAGCTTGTTTAGCGGTGAAAGGGTTTTAAAAAACAGCCTGCGTATAGAAGCCTATGGCAGCTTGGATGAACTCAATTCCGCCATAGGTGCGCTTTTAGCGGCTATGAACGGTGCTCCGGGTGATTTGAAACTGGAGATTCAAGCGTTTCAAAAAGAGTTGTTGAACGCCGGGGCGTGGCTTGCAACAACACCCGATACAGAATCGATTCAGCGGTTGGCACCCTTTAGAAAAAAGCCGGTCGAAGAGTTGGAGGTGGCCATTGACCGGATCAATGCGGCGTTACCGGATCTGCGTAGCTTTATTTTGCCCGGAGGGCATCTGTCGGCCGCTATGGCGCACATGGCCCGCACCATCTGTCGACGTGCGGAACGGCGGGTGATTGATCTGGTAGCCAATGAATCTGATGATGTTGATACCGCCGATTCCATGCAAAATGTTCTCGTATTTTTAAACCGGCTTTCCGATTACCTTTTTGTGCTGGCCCG
>RCNE010000877.1_pt1 | contig 16285 bp, 11 predicted proteins | sample 2041361 | NCBI WGS metagenome assembly RCNE01 (sample SAMN09708229, study PRJNA481090) | Marine sediment metagenome, whole genome shotgun sequencing project.
TTGGTGATCGTCAAGGTCTACACCTCTGAGGACGGCCTTACCGGACTCGGCTGTGCCACGTTCACGCAGCGCCTCCATGCGGTGGAGGCTGCGATCGAACACCATCTCAAGCCATTCCTCATTGGTCGTGACGTCGACCGCATCGAAGAGTTGTGGCAGATGTCGATGGTGCACGGTTACTGGCGCAACGGTCCTGTTCTGAACAATGCGATTTCGGGGGTCGATCAGGCTTTGTGGGACATCAAGGGAAAACGTGCCGGCATGCCCGTGTACCAACTGCTTGGCGGAAAGTCTCGTGAGGCAGCATCGGTTTATGTGCACGCGAGCGGTCGCGATCCAATCGAGGTCGAAGAGAGCGCTCGTTCGTTGATCGATCAGGGGTATCGCAACATCCGGGTGCAGATGGGCGGTTACGGCGGTGAGGCTGCCAATCTTCACCAACCAGCCAACGCTCCTGCAGGCAGTTATTTCGACCCTCGGGCCTACTCGCGATCGACGCTCAGCATGATCGAGCACGTCCGAAGCGAACTCGGCCCAGAAATCGAACTGCTGCACGACATCCACGAACGGCTAAATCCAATCGACGCCGTGCAATTCGCGAAAGACGTCGAGCAGTACCGACTGTTCTTTCTCGAAGACATGTTTGCGCCCGAAGACATCGGATGGTTCCGAACGGTGCGCCAACAGAGCGCCACTCCCCTGGCGATGGGCGAGTTGTTCAACAACCCACACGAGTGGCGGGGGCTTATCGTCGACCAGCTCATCGACTTCGTTCGTATGCACGTGAGCCAAGTAGGTGGAATCACCCCGGCGCGTAATATCGCCATCTTCGCGGGCACCTTCGGGGTCCGTACCGCTTGGCACGGCCCGGGCGACACCTCTCCCGTGGGTCATGCAGCCAATCTGCATCTTGATCTCTGGGCCCCTAACTTCGGGATTCAGGAGTGGTACCAGCCATCCGAGCTCGAATACGAGATGTTCCCCGGCCTGCCGACGATCGCAGACGGCTACCTCTATCCAAACGAACGTGCGGGCCTCGGCATCGAGATCGATGAAGCACTCGCTGCTCAGCACCCGTGTGAAGACATCGTCGAACAGTGGACCCAAACGCGACGTCCCGATGGAAGTTCTACACGGCCATGAGTGACCCGTCCGCGACCGAAACCCAACCGGGGCGCCACCCCGAACTTTCCGGGCAAGTCGCCATTGTTACCGGCTCGGCGGCTGGCATTGGCGAAGGAATCGCTCGACGCCTCGCTGCCGAGGGGATGTGCGTCGCGCTAGCGGACATCGATGCCAGGAAGCTCGAGGAGACAGCGACGTCGTTCCACGAAGCTGGGGCCGAAGTTTTCGCGGTCCATGCGGATCTGAGTCAAGTCGCAGGAATCGACGCGTTGTTCACGCAGACGCTGGAGCACTTCGGAAGGATCGATCTGCTCGTGAACAATGCGGCCGATCTCCGACGGCATGAGTTCGTCGACCCACACGATGATCTTCTCGACTACCAGTTGGCAACGAATGTGCGCGGGCCGTACCTCTGTGCCCAGCGCGCCGCGACGTCGATGAAAGAGACCGGTGGTGGCAGCATCATCAACATCTCTTCGGTAGGTGGCGTGCAGGCCCATCAGATGGGAAATCCGTATGACCTCACCAAGGGTGCGATCGACTCGATGACTCGGGCCATGGCCGTCGAACTCGGGCACTACGGCATCCGGGTAAACGCGATTGGTCCCGGAGTCACGCGTACACACAGAAGCCGTTCGATCGGTGATGGCGCTGGCGACGAACGAATCCCTTTGCGCCGCTTTGGAACGGTGGGCGACATTGCAGCCATGGTCGCCTTCCTGGCCTCGGACGATGCCAGCTACGTCACGGGACAGGTCCTTTATGTCGATGGTGGCATCACCGCCCAGCTCAGCCCACCAGCAACCGCCCTTTAACGAGACGTGAATCACCACATGACGAACTTCGAACCAAGACGTCTCCGTCCAGCGATTGTCGCCTTCGCGTTCGCGCTGATCGCGACAGCGTGCGGGTCCGCGGAAACGACGAGCGACGATGTTGCAGCGTCGTCTGTTGCCCCGTCCTCGACGACTACGGCATCCACCACGACGGTCGAGCCCACCACCGCTCCACCAGACACACTCGCTCCGATCGCCGCCCCAGAACCGACCCCGATCGAACGTCCCGAGGGTATGGAGCTGGCGTGGAGCGACGAATTCGACGGCGATGCCGTCGACCGCTCCAACTGGAACTACGACATCGGTGGGTGGGGTTGGGGGAACGGCGAGGCCCAGTACTACACCGACCGTCCCGAGAACGCCCGAACCGAGAACGGGTTGTTGGTGATCGAGCTTCGCCAGGAACAGTTCGAAGACTCCTTCTATACCTCGGCTCGACTCTTGAGCCAGGGCCTGCAGGAGTTCGAGTACGGCCGGATCGAGGCCCGGATCAAGGTTCCAAAGGGCGCTGGCACCTGGCCCGCGTTCTGGATGCTTGGCGCCAGCTTCGAACAGGACTCCCCTGATCCAGCCAAGCAGTGGCCCACGATCGGCGAGATCGACATCATGGAGTACACCGGGAAGGAACCCGATCTCATCCTCGGCACCGTGCACGGCCCGGGATACGCGGGCGCCGGGGGCAAGTCGAAGTGGAACCGGCAGCAGTTCGACATTGCGGACGATTGGCACACCTACGCGATCGACTGGAACGCCGATCGAATCCAGTGGTTCTTCGACGACGAACAGTACTTCGAGCTCGGCCCCGAGAATGTGGGGCAACGGGAGTGGGTGTTCGACCAGCCGTTCTTCATCATCCTCAACCTGGCGCATGGTGGGACGCTCGGCGGCACCATTGCACCCGACCTCGAGTACCCGATCGGGTACTACGTCGACTACGTGCGGGTCTACCAGTCGCCCGACGCTGCAGCGCAGAGCCAGTCCTGATGCAACCGATCGAGCCAACAGGCGATTTCCAAGTCGAGCACGATCGAGAGTGGTACCGAATCGATCCCTTCGATGCGCTCGAGCCGTTCCTGGTGCATCTGGTGACAGGCGGTGACCAATGGGTCTTCGTGTCCACGAGTGGTGCGCTCACCGCTGGGCGTCGCAGCGCCGAACATGCGTTGTTCCCCTACGAGACCGACGATCGCTTACACCGATCTGGCGGGCGCACCGGCCCGATCACGCTCCTTAGGGTTGGTGGCCCAGGGGAGGAAGTCCTCTGGCAACCGTTCGCCCCGGACGCACCCTTTGGTGAAGTCACCCGATCGATTGCGAAGACACCAGTCGGCGACAGACTGCGCTTCGAAGAACATTCCCCGGAACTCGGCCTGACGTTCCGGTACACGTGGGCCGCCGCGCCAGAGTTCGGACTCGTCCGAATCTGCGAGCTGCAACGCGACGACGGGCTTTCGCCCATCCGAGTCGAGGTGCTCGACGGGTTGCTCGACGTGCTCCCAGCGGGGGTAGCGCTGGACGCTCAACAAACACGGAGCACACTCGTCGACGCCTACCGTCGAAGCGAGCTCGATCCCGAGACCGGTTTGGCATTGTTCACACTCGAGTCGCTCGTCAGCGACCAGACCAATCCTGCTGAATCGCTTCGAGCTACGACGATTTGGACGGCTGGCCTCGCCAGCCCGACCCTGGCGCTTTCGGATCGCCAACTACGCCATTTCCGATCCGGTCGAGCGCTCGAGCCCGAAGACGTGGTCACGGGGCGGAAGGGCGCATTTCTCGTCTCGGCGCTGACCGTGGTCGACAGCGACGCGCCCCAGCGCTGGATGATCGTCGCCGATGTCGACCAGGACCACGTGGCTGTGTCGGAGCTGGGGCAACGGTTGACTCCGTCTCCTCCGCACATTGAGGAACTGCTCGCGTCCATCGACCAGGCCCATGACGGATTGATCGAGCTGATTGCCGGCGCCGACGCCATTCAAGAAACAGCAGACCGGGCGGCTACGGCGCACCATGCGGCGAATGTGCTGTTCAACTCCATGCGTGGAGGAACTTTCGCGGATGGCCACCAGATCCATCTCGCCGAACTCGCCGAGTTCGTCACATCCCGCAACAACGAGGTGGCAGAGCGCCTTCCGGCGCTTGTCTCCGCCCTCGATCCGGTCACGACGGTGTCGACGCTACGGGCGGCAACCGCTGGCGATCCTGACCTTTCCCGCCTCGTCAACGAGTACCTCCCGTTGGTCTTCAGTCGTCGACACGGCGACCCAAGCCGACCCTGGAACTCGTTCTCCATCGAGCCGGCCGGCGCCGACGGCTCACTCGCGAAGGGTTACCAGGGCAACTGGCGCGACATCTTCCAGAACTGGGAAGCGCTACTCCACAGTTTCCCCGACTACCTCGAATCAGCCGTAGCGAAGTTTCTGAACGTCTCCACGGTCGACGGCAACAATCCGTACCGGATCACCGCGGACGGAATCGACTGGGATGTTCCCGAGAAAGACTCGTGGTCCAACATCGGGTATTGGGGTGACCACCAGATCGTGTACCTGCATCGTCTGCTCGATGCGGTCAGACGATTCCACCCTGGCCTGCTCGAATCGAAGCTCGGTCGCCGGGAGTACTCCTACGCCGACGCGCCGTATCGGATACGGCCGTACGAGGATCTAGTGAATGATCCGAAGGCGACGATCGACTTCGACGATGAACGTTATCGACGCATCGAGCTGCGAACCGAAACCGTTGGAGCCGACGGCCAATTGGTCCCCGATCCTCACGGATCGGGGATCCACCACGCCTCGCTGGCTGAGAAACTTCTGGTCCCTGCCTTGGCCAAGCTGTCCAACCTCGTCGCGGCTGGCGGGATCTGGCTCAACACGCAGAGGCCGGAGTGGAACGATGCCAACAATGCCTTGGTCGGCAACGGCGTGTCCGTTCTGACGGCGCTACATCTGTCCTCGTACCTGCGCCTGGTCGACGAACTCCTCGAGCAGTCGACTGTCGGCGACGTCCCGATCGACGAGCACGTGGTCGCGTGGCTCCGGGGCCTGGAGACGGCCTTCGTCGAGCACGCCGATATGCATCACACGGGCGAGGTCGACGATCGATCTCGGCGCATGCTCCTCGACGAGCTCGGTCAGGCGTACTCGGACTACCGAATGACCATGTACGACAGCGGACCGGGTTCCATCGCACAAATTTCGATAACGGAACTGCGCTCCTTCCTCGCCGTCGTGCAACCGCACCTCGACCTGGTTGCCTCGTCGGCGGTGCGGGGGGATGGCCTGTTCGAGTCGTACTTGTTGTTGCGGTTCGAGCGCGACATTGTCCGACTCGAACCGCTCTACGAGATGCTCGAAGGGCAGGTGGCAGCTCTGGGGTCCGGCATGGTCGATACGAGCGCATCGCTACACCTTCTCGACACAATGATCGGAAGTGAGCTGTATCGCCCAGACCAGCACACGTTCATGTTGTATCCCAATCGCCGCCCTCCGTCGTTCGTACACAAGAACGTGGTTCCCGAAGAGGTCATCGGACCAGCCATGAACGGACTTCTCGTCTCGGGAATCGACATCATCCGCCGGGACGCCGAAGGCCTTGTCCGCTTCGATAGCCGCTTCACATCGGCCCGCGAGCTCGAGGCCGCACTCGATGAGCTGTCGGTCACGGCCGGCTTCGAAGATTCGGTGGCCGCAGGGCGCGCTGAGGTGCTCGACGCCTACGAGCGTGTCTTCTCGCAGCGCGCGTTCACCGGCCGATCGCAGGGTATGTACAAGTACGAGGGCCTCGGCTCGGTGTATTGGCACATGGTTTCGAAGCTCTTGTTCGCGGTGCAGGAGCTCGTCTTCACCGCAGTGGAGACCGGCGAGGATCCTCAACACATCGAGGAGCTCGGTGACTGGTACCGACGGATCCGATCCGGGCTCGGTTTCATGAAATCGGTGACGGAGCAAGGTGCGTTCCCAACCGACCCCCATTCGCACACGCCACGCGACTCCGGCGCGCAGCAGCCGGGCATGACCGGCCAAGTGAAGGAGGGGGTTCTGCTCCGGTGGGGCGAGCTCGGGGTACGGGTCGACAATGGGCGTCTTCGATTCCGCCCTGTCCTGCTCGATCCGGAAGAGTTCTTCTCGGAGCCGCAGGCCTGGCCGGCGCTCGGGCACAGCGGCGAACTCGCCGCGGGCACGCTTGGCTTCACCTACTGCGGAGTTCCCGTCGTCTACATCGCCGAGGAAGGCGAGGCCTGGACGCGTGTGACGTGGTCTGACGGTCGCGAGACCATGGGCGGCGACGAGCTGGGCCCTGAAACCAGCGGGGCGGTCTTCGGCCGACTGGGCAAAATCGCCCGCATAGACGTTGGGGTACCGCTGGCCTCTCTTCTCAGCGCTTGAGGGAAGAGTTGAGATGAACCATGACTAATTCGCCATATGAGCTCTCGGCCTCCCGTGCATTTGCATCGGAGTTGCTTGGGCAGATGACCTTGGCAGAAAAGGCCGGTCAGATCACCCAGATAGAGAAGAATTCGATCACGCCGGGCGACGTGACCGAGTTCGCTATCGGTTCGGTGCTCTCGGGTGGAGGAGGCAACCCCGCGTCGAACACGCCCGCTGACTGGACCGAGATGGTCGGTTCGTTCGTTGACGCTTCCCATCGGTCGAGGCTGGGAGTTCCCCTTCTCTACGGGACAGACGCCGTGCATGGCCATTCGAACGTGGTCGGTGCGACGATCTTTCCGCACAACATCGGGCTCGGGGCAACCAACGACGCCGATCTCGTCGAGCGTGTCTACCGGGCGTCTGCTTTGGAAACCACGGCGACCGGCGCACGGTGGATGTTCGCTCCGGCGTTGTCCGTTGCCCTCGATCCGCGGTGGGGACGCATCTACGAATCGTTCGGAGATGATCCCGAGCTCGTTTCGCGACTCGGTGCCGCAGCCGTCCGGGGCATCATTGGCGGCGGACATGGAGACCCAAGTTCTGCGCTCCCGTCGGTCAAACACTTCGTCGGCGATGGTGGCACTGCCTGGGGATCGGCAAGTCGAGTGCCCTGGCTGGACTTCTGGGACGGCTGGGGCGAGCAGTGGAAGCTTGACCAAGGTGACACCCGGGTTGACGAGGACGAGCTCCGATCGGTGCACCTGCATCCATTTCACGCCTCCATCGCTGCTGGCGCGCTCACCGTTATGGCTTCCTACAGCTCGTGGAACGGCGAAAAGCTCCACGGGCATCGGTATTTGCTCACCGACGTTCTCAAAGGCGAGATGGGTTTCGAGGGTTTCGTCGTCTCTGACTGGCTTGGACAAGGACAGCTCGACCCAGATCCGGCTCGTCGTGTCGTCATGGCACTCGAAGCTGGAATCGACATGGTCATGGTGCCGTTCGATCACAAGGAGTTCATCTCCATCGTGGAGTCGATCGTCGAATCTGGCGAACTCTCCGTCGATCGCCTCGATGACGCGGTACGTCGGATCATTACCGTGAAACACGCCCTTGGGCTGTTCAACGAAACTCCGAACACTGCACTATCACTCGATGTCGTCGGCTCGGTGGCCCACCGCGAACTCGCACGCGAAGCAGTCTCTGCATCCGCGGTGTTGTTGAAACACGACAACGACGTCCTGCCACTAAAGGCGTCGGGGCTTCTGCTTGCCGGCACCGGTTCTCATGACATCGGAAATCAGTGCGGAGGTTGGACCATCGAATGGCAAGGTTCCCAAGGCCCAATCACGACCGGAACAACAATTCTCGACGCATTCGACCCTCAATCGCCACGGGTCGACGTAACGCACTCGGTATCGGGCTCGATGCCGGCGTCCATGCGCTGGCCTGTCGGCGTCGTGGTGGCCGCCGAGCCGCCGTATGCAGAAGGCAACGGCGACAATGAAGATTGTCTGCTTCCTGCCGAAGACCTCCGGGCCATCGATGAGGTCCGGGCGCGAGTCGATCAGCTTGTCCTTGTGGTGCTGTCGGGCCGACCGGTCGACCTCGATGCCGTCATCGATCATTGCGACGCGGTCATCGCTGCCTGGCTTCCGGGTACCGAGGCGTCTGGCATTGTCGACGTGCTGACCGGCACACGTCCCTTCAGAGGGCGTCTGCCGCGGGCGTGGTTCGACATGTGGGAGCGCGGCCATGGTCTGCAGACCGGCCATGTCACATGAAACTCGACGAACTGGCGACACAGTTCTGGCGTGACGGGTATCTCGTCATCGACAACTTCTTCGAGGCAGAACTCATGGGTCGCCTCGATGCGAAGATTCTCGATCACTTCGGCGATCAGCCTGAATTTCTCCATGAACCCGACTTCCTGGAACGGTCGAAGACCGACGTCATCCCCTGGTTCCCCCAGAACTCTGACGTTGCGGAGTACTCGCTCGATGGTGCGAAACCGTTCGACGAGTTGGCGACAGACGAACGTCTGAAGAATCTGACCGAAGTACTCCTTGGGGGTGGCTGGCGGGAGCTCTACAGCATGGTCATGTTCTCAGGGAAGGGGACAAACGGGCAGGCGTGGCATCAAGACTGTCCGCCCGAGAACCCTTCACGCCACAACCTCAATCGACTCGCTTACACGCGTGATCTGACCCCCGAGACCGGTGGGCAAACAGTGGTGATTCCCGGCTCCCATCGAAAAGGGGTCATTCCAGCAGGTGACCCGAACGAAGACCTCCCCGGGCAGGTCGTGTTGAGTCCTCGCGAGGGAACCCTCGTAATACTGCACGGCCACACGTGGCATCGAGTTCTCCCGGTGACAGGACCCTTTCGTTTCTCAACCAACTATCGCGCCTGTCCAGCGGGCACCCCTGACGACGTCACCGATATCGGCGTCTACCGAAACATGCGATACCGCTTTTCGACGAACGAGATGTTGGAGGAACGGGTCTAGTCGCCTGCCCGAGGCCGTTGTAATGCGCTTGTAATGCCCTCCGTTCACTATGGGATTGCACGAGGAAGTCGTGCAAAACAGAGGGAGAACAACAATGGGCACACAAATTGGCGAATTCACTGGGAAACAGCGCCGCTGGGCCGCCGCATTGGCAATCGTGGCCGTCGCCACGCTCATCCCGCTGAATGCCGCATGGTCGACAAGCAGTGGCAGCGAAGGTCAAGACGTCGGCTGCGAGCGTGCCTTGGTGGCGTCGAATCTTCACTGTGATGACCGCTTCTCCGTCGACCTCGACGCCGCGAACCTTGACGCTTCTGCGAACCTTGACGCATCGGTGCACGCCGTCCAGGGAGCAACGAACGGCTGGTCGTCCTTCCCAGACGCTCCGTGGTGCGAGGCGGATCACGACTATTCCGTCTGGGGATGCTCCGAGCCTGACCTGTTGACGAGCTGAGTTAGCGCTTGCCCCAGAACTTAGAACTTTCTGGTGCCGTCTTCATCCGGTGCTCGAGCTCAGATGCGTATCTGGTGGTCGCTGCTCGGCGAGCCGCTGGCTTGGGCCCAACTCGCGCTTCGACAATGTCGGGTCCGATGATGAGTCGGTAGCGATATGGACCCTCGCGTAACGCGACACACGTGTGAAGCGAGGCGCCCGATGAGTACGCAAGCGAAGGTGCACCAGTGGGAAGCTGAAGCTTCAGATTTCCTACTCGATGAGTTTCTGTGTGTCGGGCGTTCGTGATGTCTCCAACCATCGTCACCACCGAGTTCTTGTTGACTTCAGCCCGTAACTCCTTCAGGTACGCAAGATTCCCTGTTCTTGGTCGGATGATGCGCTTCGCCACAAGACGTGCTTCCGAACGGATATACAGCGGCGCCGCAAAGTGTTTGGCGAACCACGAACGTGTTCCCCCTCGGTGTGCATCTGAACTCAGATGGACGATGTCGTAACCGGCTTGTTTTAAGCCCCAGTTGACCACTGTGGCGCTGGTGAAGGACATCCTCCAAAGGATGGCGCCATGACCCAGCTCGAGCGCACGATCGATATGTTCGGCCCCCTCGACGACGACGGAGGGTTTCCACGGGCGAAGTCCCGCTCCACGGGCCTCACCGAACCAAACCTCGATCCGCATCCGCCAATACCCCTTGGCGGAGTCCGACGGGGTGGATGGCAGCGGCTCCGTCTGAGTCCGGGTGCAGCGGTCGATCCGACCCGCGATGAGATCGACTTGGCCTGGACGAAGCCGCACGAAGACCTTGTGGATCGCGCCGCAAAGGATCGGATCGAGGCTCTGTGGGGTGACCGACGTGAATCCGGCGGTCACAAGGGTCGCGGCGAATTCACTTCCATGTTTGGCAGAGGAAGCGGCCCGCGAGATACCACGGACGCGACCAAAACTCTTTCGAAGGTTGAAGCGGGTCACCCGCCCAGGCCAAGGGCGGCCGCCACTTTGGAACGCTGCACCTTGCCGGTCGGGCCGAGAGGGATTTCGTCGGCCACAACGATCTTCTTCGGCACCTTGTGTGCTGCGAGGCGAGCTCGAATGTGGTTTCGAGCGCCACGCTCGTCAAAACAATCACTCGCCGCCACCACGACGGCGCCAACGTCTTCGCCGAGCCGTTCATCGGGAATGGCAAACACAACACATGAAGCAACACCCGGAGCGGTGATGAGCGCCTCTTCAACCTCGAGAGGACTCACCTTCTCGCCGGCTCGGTTGATCATTTCTTTGAGGCGACCAGTGAGTGTGAGCCAAGCGCCGTCGAGATACCCCTCGTCTCCGGTGCGGAACCACCCGTCGATGAAGGCATCTTTGTTCGCGTCGTCGTTCAGGCGATACCCCTGTGTCACCTGTGCGCCACGAACAAGGACCTGCCCGCGTCCTGCCTCGTCTGGGTTCTCGATTCGAATCTCTACTCCAGTTGCCACACCAACGGTGCCTGGCCTTCGGGTGAAGCCGTCGATTGGGTTCGCCGCGATCTGATGAGAAGCCTCGGTCATGCCGTAGGCCTCTGCAACGGGAACGCCGTACATTGTTTCGAGCCGCTCCAGGAGTGATGTCGGGAGCGCGGAAGAGCTCGTGCGGAGGAACCGAAGTCGCCCGAGCGAGAGTTCGCTCATTCGATTCGACCAGCGGTCGGCAAGGACAGCGTGCATCGTGGGAACCGCGCTGAACCACGTCGGGTCGTGCTGACGAGTGAGCGCGCCGAAGCGCAACGCATCGAACGGTTCGATTGCCGCTGTACTGTCAGCTGACAACGGCGCAAGGAGCCCGGCGACCAATCCGTGCACGTGGAACAACGGCATCATCGTCAAGCTGACGTCATCAGGAGTCAACTGAAGCCACGACGAGATGTTCTTCGCCGACGCCAAGATCTGTCCGTGTGTGAGTGGCACTTGTTTCGGTAGTCCCGTGGTGCCCGACGTTGGAAGGATGAGCGCGACGTCCTCGCTGCCCGACCAGTCAACATCGGCCTGCGGATCGACTCCCCGCAGGCCGAGACGCCCGTCGGCGGGGATGTCCCAGACATGGACGGGCACGTCAATGTGCCCTGCGATCTCGTCGTACCGATCTGGGCCCACAACAACAAACGATGGTTGCAAGCGGTCGACGTACTGTGCGATCTCCGCCGCGGTGGCTTTCGGGTTGAGCGGCGCTGCGCCTGCCACGGAAGCGACCGAAAGGAACGCAAGCGCGCCGAGCGCACCAGCCGGTGGGAAGTAACAGATCGGTTGTGCGCGGAGAGCACCCGCTGCACATAGTTGGGCCGAGAGATGCGCACACACCTCGCCGAGCGCGCCGCTCGACAACTCGGTGTGCCCACCCGAAACAGACCCAGCGCTCCGAGCGAGAAGTGTCGAGATAGATGTTGCGCCGTTGGCACCACCGAGAACTGCAGTCATGCAGTCAAGAGATACAGGGCGAATCGCCTCGTGTAAACGGTCCGAACGGCGCTTTGAGCGGCTGACCTCGACGAGAGTCAGCGGTCTTCGGCGTAAGATCCGCCGATGGAATACACGTCTGGCTTTGGGTTTCCCTCCGAGGTCCTGTTCGACATGGACCGCGCCCAGCGTCTCTTCGACAACAAGTGGTTTTTCGTCGGCACGCGTGGCGACGTGCGGCAGCAGCGCGACTACTTCACGTTCGACATGCTTGGCGACCAGTTCATGTTGATTCACGGGTCCGATGGGCAGATCCGCTGTTATGTCAATCGATGTGCCCATCAAAGCGCCAAGCTGCTTCGGGACGAGACAGGAGCTTGCGGCGCAAGCCTCGTTTGCCCGAATCATCAATGGTCGTACAACATCGACACGGGTGCTCTTCGAGGCGCACCCGTCATGGGTCGCGACTTTATGGGTACGGATCTAGCCGCCCGGTCAGTGCTGACGTCGATCCCGCTACGCGAGGTAGCCGGAATGTTGTTCGCGTGTCTCGGAGACGATCCGAACGAGGACGACCCAGACGAGATGGCCACGATGCTCGCGCCATACACCGATCCGTTCGCTCTCGAAAAGGGCGGGTACAAGCTGGCCTTCCACCACCGCGAGATCGTCCCTGCGAACTGGCTGCTCATCATGATCAACAATCGGGAGTGTTGCCACTGCCGCCAGAACCACAAAGGCCTGCTCAAACTGTTCGACCCATCAAGTTTTAATGGCGCCACGACACCTGCCTACGCCGCCCAGATGTCCTCCGCAATCCAACGATGGGAGCACCTGGGGAGAGAGTGGAAGGAGCAGCCATTTTCCCCGAACGACTGCTGCCGGGTCGCTCGATACCCGTTGGAGGAAAACTTCCAGTCCATCACATTTGATGGTGAACCGGCCTCGAAGAAGCTCATCGGCGGCTGGGATGACTATGACCCGTCGACGCTCTCCATGTGGTTCAACCCAAATGCCTGGATCCATTTCACCTCGGACCACATCGCCGCGAACTGGGTACTCCCCATCGACGGTGACACGTGTGCGTTGTACTCGAGCTGGATCGTGCACGAAGACGCTGTCGAGGGCGAGGACTACGACATCGATCACCTCACCGACGTGTGGCGGGTGACCAACGCTGAAGACGTCGAGCTGTGCAACTCGATGACCGCAGGCGCAAAGTCCAGCTATTACCAGCCTGGACCCTTCGCAACCGATGAACGTTTCTGCACCCAGTTCGCCGATTGGTACATGCACTATTCAAACTGAGCTTCGTCGAGCTGGGGTCAGACCAGCTCAGATTCTCGTCGCTCGCCCAGCATGGTCTCGTCGAGTAGGAGCTCATCAAGCTCAACCACATCCGGTGCCCCACCTTCGCGGAGACCGAAACGGTCGTGGAACCGACGCAGCGGGGCCGGAGCCCACCAGTTCCGATCACCCATGAGCTTCATCGCTGCGGGCACGAACAACATGCGCACGATCGAGGCGTCAATGATGATCGCAGCTGCCAGGCCCACGCCCAGCACCTTCATGTCGATCGACTCGCCCGTCGCGAATGCACCAAACACGATGGCGATCAGCAGCGCCGCCGACGTGATGACCCGGCCGGTCTTCTGCAGACCCTGGGTTACGGCCAGGTCGTTATCGCCTGTTTCGTCATAGATCTCCTTGATCCGTGAGAGAAGGAAGACCTCGTAGTCCATCGAGAGTCCGAAGGCCAGGAAGAACACGAGGAACGGATTCCAGAGCGAGATGAATCCGACCGACTCGAACCCGAGTACTCCTCCGAGATTGCCGTCTTGGAAACCCCAGACCAGCAGCCCGAAGGTTGCGGTCAGCGACAGCAGGTTCATGGCCATGGCTTTGAACGGCATAACGACCGACCCGGTGAGCAAGAACAGCAGCACCAAGGTCGATCCGGCAACGAAAGCCAAGGCCCAAGGGACACGGTTGAACAGGGCCGCTCGTTGATCGATGAGTTCGGCTGCGGGCCCGCCGACTGCGGTCTCGAAGCCAGCCTCGATCGCACGCAGATCGACAACGACGTCCTCGGCTACCGGGCTCTGCGCTGTGCCGTCTGGCAGCACATCGATCACGGTGATCGCATCGGTGGCGAAACGGATCTGTGTGCCAATCACGTCGGGCACCTGTTCGATCTGGTTGAGATAGACGCTGACGTCGCCCGTGGTGGAGGCCACGACCGTGATGGGGTCTTCTCCACCGATGGCGAAACGGTCTTCCCGAAGGTCGAGTAGTTGGCGGGTCTCGAGCGACTCCGGAAGTGATTCGGCTCCGGGGATCTGCAACCGTACGCCAGCGAAGGGTGTGGCCAGAAGGATCAACACTCCAGCGACGACAACGGCCACCACGGCAGCACGGCGTTGTACGAACTGGGCGACTCGTCCAAAGATCGCACCCGAGTCCTCTGCACTCTTGGCAGGACGAATCCTGTGTCCGACCAGCATGAGTAGCGCCGGCAGGAGCGACGTGGCAGCCAGCATCGCAAGGATGACCACACCGATGCTGCCCATGCCAATCGACGGGAACACATTGCCACTCATCATCAGGAACCCGCCGAGAGCGAGAGCCACCGTGATTCCTGAGAACAAGACCGTGGTCCCTGCGGTTTGTACGGTGCGAGTCGTCGCATCGGCAACCGACCGACCAACTGCACGTTCTTCTCGGAAGCGGTTGACGATGAGCAGCGCGTAGTCGATGGCCAGACCGAGGCCGAGCATCGTGGCGGCGTTGAGCGCAAAGAGCTGCACGTCGGTGACCAGCGTGAGCAGCCAAAGGACAAACAGCGACCCGGGGATCGCCACGAGCGCTATCGCCAAGGGCAACATCGCTGCGATGACGCCGCCGAACACAATGATCGCCGCAACCAAAGTGAACGGCAGCGTGATCAGCTCGGCCCTTTGTAAGTCGCGCTCGGTCTGCTCAACCGATTCTCGGTCAAGGATTGCTACACCGCCGACGAGTGTCTCGGGTGCATCAATCGAGCGGAGCTCCGCCTCGACCGTCTCGACGAGTTCGTCGAATTCTGATTCCGGAAGTGAGCGATCGAGAACCACCGAGATGATCGTCGCCTTCTCGTCGATCGATGTGAAGAGTGGGCCTTCGTCAAAAGTATGGAAGACGTTGGTGACGTGAGCAGTGAGTGAAAGTCGTTCATCGAGTGATCGCACCTCCTGTGCGAGGGTTGGGTTGTTGGTATCGATGCCGTCGTAAAGCGCAACGACATCGGCAGAGCTGGCACCGAGTTCGGCGAGGGTGTCCTCGACGAACTGGCTTTCGGTGTTGGTATCGCCTTCGGGAACAGTCTCGAGACGGTCGACGGCACCTGAGCCGAGGACCACAAAAGCCACGAGCGCACCAAACCACACCGCCAACGCCGCCTTTGGCCGGCGGACGGGAAACGATGTGAGTTGAGTGAGCCTGGAGCGCATCGGGAACCTCAAGGTGTTATGGACAGCCTGCAACCTTACGGCGTAAACTTATGGTGTAAGTACTAGTTACTTACACCGTAAGTGTCAATCGATTTCTTTCCAGTCATCGAACGCTCACGGATCTCTTCGTTGTTCTGCGCGAATATTCGTCAACTCACCCGGCGAAGTGGACGACACGGTTACATGGAGCAATCTGGGCGCGCCGGCCTACCCCCCAATGAAGCCGCACGTCTAAAGGCACTTGACGACTTGGCGATTCTCGATACCGAACCGGAAGAGGTTTTTGATCGAATCACTCGACTCGCCTCGTACCTCCTCGGCGTGCCGATAGTCCTCATCTCGTTGGTCGACGAAGAACGTCAGTGGTTCAAGTCGAGGCGCGGGCTCGATGCATCCGAGACTCATCGCGATTTGGCGTTCTGCAGCCACGCGATTCTGAGCGACAAACTGTTCGTGGTTCCTGACGCGACGGCCGATGAGCGATTTGCGCAGAATCCGCTGGTGACCGGCGCTCCCGATATTCGCTTCTATGCAGGTGCCCCACTCACAATTCGCGATGGCATTCGTCTTGGAACGTTGTGTGCAATCGACACGGAACCACGGGTCTTGGACGATGAGCAGGTACAGGCTCTGCAGGATCTTGCAGCGGTCGTGGTCGACGAACTCGCTCTTCGCCAGAGCTTGAGGCTCGCAGCCTCCACCTCAACAGAGTTAGAGCGGCAGGCGATTGGGCTAAGGAGTGCCAATCACGCGCTTGAACAGTTCGCCTTCACCGCATCACACGATCTCCGAGCACCCCTGAAGAAACTCGTCAACTTGGCCGATATCGCCATGTTGGACACCCGTGATGACGCCCTTCGTCCGCTCCTCGAACCAATCCAGGCCTCCGCGTTCGAGTTGGAAAGGGTGGTCTCTGATCTGGCCTCCCGATCATCGGCGGCCACATGAGCTCAATGACGGTTCCACGCGAAGGTGCGATTGCGCTTGTGGACGACGACGAAATCGATCGCATGATCACCAGACGGGTTCTCGCGAGCTCCGGACTCGAAAACCCAGTCGTCGAGTTCTCG
>RCNE010000878.1_pt1 | contig 16280 bp, 15 predicted proteins | sample 2041361 | NCBI WGS metagenome assembly RCNE01 (sample SAMN09708229, study PRJNA481090) | Marine sediment metagenome, whole genome shotgun sequencing project.
ACCGAGGATGCGGTCACGGTCTTCTTTCTCGACGACGCCTTCGGAATGGCCAAGCTGCAGAGCCCCCGCGATTTCTTCGCGCACGGCCAGGATGTTGCTATCGGGATCGACGGGGACGCCCATCAAGCGCAGCATGCCGCGGACCAACAAACGCACGACGCCTACCACCGGAGAGAACACCAGCACAACGATGCTGATGGGGCCGGACACAAGGGCCGCCGCACGTTCTGCATTGGTGATGGCATAGGTTTTCGGCAGAACTTCGGCAAAGACGAGCACCAGCAGGGTCATAACCAGCGTAGCAAGTGCTACACCACTCTCGCCGAACAGACGCGTGAAGAGCGCGGTGGCAAGGGAGGCGGCGAGGATGTTCACAAGATTGTTGCCCAGTAGGACGGAGCCGATCAGCCGCTCGTTGTCTTCGGTGATCTTGAGGGCGCGTTCGGCGCCCACTGACCCTTTGTCCGCCTGTGTGCGCAGCTTTCCGCGCGAGGCCGCAGTGAGCGCGGTTTCAGATCCTGAAAAGCACCCCGAAAGGACCAGCAAAAATAAAATCGTGCTCACCGATATCCAGAACGCACCATCTATCGTCACTTGGGACATGTCCATGTAGAAAACCTTTCAGGGTTGTTGGCTTTGTTATGGGGTGAGGCCCCGCTGCATTCAAGGAGGGGCGCGTATGAAACACCGTGATTTGGGTGTCTTGGACGGTGATATGATGCTGTTTGGGGGGCCATACAGCAATTTGCAGGCGGCCGAGGCGGTTTTGGCGCAGGCGCGTATGCGCCAGATTGCGGCGGATCATGTGATTTGCACAGGGGATGTTGTGGCCTATTGCGGCGCACCTGCGGCGACTGTTGCGGCGGTGCGCGCCTCTGGTTGCACGGTCTTGGCGGGAAACTGTGAGGTGCAGCTTGCGCAAAACGCTGATGATTGCGGCTGTGGTTTCGAAGAAGGGACGATCTGCGACCGTTTGAGTGTGGCGTGGTACGCTTACGCGCGCGGGCAGTTGGATGAGCGTGCGCGGGCGTGGATGGCAGCGCTGCCTGATGTGCTGAGCTTTGAGCATCACGGCAAACGGTATGGCGTTTTGCACGGCGGCGTGCGCGATGTGGCGCGGTTTGTCTGGGAAACGGATAACGATGAGGTGTTCGAGGGGGAGTGGGCCGCACTTGAGGCAGCGGCTGGGCCGGTTGATGTGGTGGTTGCGGGGCATTCGGGGTTGCCCTTTGTCCGTGAGACGGCTCGGGGCATCTGGATAAATGCTGGTGTGATCGGGATGCCGCCCCATGACGGCGCGCAGCAGACGCGATTTGCGGTATTGAGTGGGGGCGTGTTTCAGATTGAGGAACTGACCTATGATGTTGCGGGGGCAGTGGTGGATATGCAGACTGCAAAGCTTCCCTTGGCGTACACCGATGCGCTCCAGAGCGGTTATTGGCCGTCGGAGGATGTCTTGCCTGCTGCCTTACGCGTCGCGGTTTCCGACAGAGGATGATGGTCGAGGACCAGCTCTGACAGACGCGCCTCAAGGACGTGGGTGTAAATTTCGGTTGTGGCGACATCAGCGTGACCCAGCATCGTTTGGATCGCGCGCAGATCGGCTCCGCCTGCCAGCAGGTGCGTCGCAAAAGCATGGCGCAGCGTGTGCGGTGTGACCTTGCCCGGATCCACACCCGCCGCCACGGCGATGTCCTTGATCAGCATATAGAACCAGTGGCGCGTCAGATGCCCCTCTTTGCCGCGTGAGGGGAACAAAAAGCGCGAAGTTGGCTTTTTCAGCGCTGCATTTTTTGCCTCGACCTCGTCGCGCATTTTGATCCAGAGGGCCAGCGCATCGCGGGCATCGGGCGAGAGGGGGACCATGCGTTCCTTACCGCCTTTGCCGAGGATCAGCAGAAGGCGAGGATCGCCGCGCGTGGCGCTGACAGGCAGGCCCATCAACTCGCTCACCCGCATGCCAGTGGCATAGAGCAACTCCATCAAACATGTGTTGCGCACGCGGTCAGTATCATTGCGCCCCAAGCTGCGGGCAGCCGACAGCAGACGGTCCACTTCTTCGACAGACAGAACTTTTGGCAGGCGTTTGTCTTGTCCCGGTCCGCTGATCTGGATCGCGGGATTATCTGTGCGCAGGCCTTCTTCGAATGCAAACCGGTAGAGCTGTTTAACCGCAGATAGGCGTCGCGCGCGGGTGGATTTGGCAAGGCCCTGTGCATCGCAGAACACCAGATAGTTCTCTACATCGGCGCGGGCGACATCCTCAAAACTGCGATTTTGACGGGCTAGCCAGCTGTCAAAATCCTTCAGGTCGCGCCCGTAGGCCAACAAGGTGTTTGTCGCAGCGCCCAATTCGGCGGCCTGCGCCTCCAGAAACATTGATATCCAGCTTGAGGGCGCGCGTTCGGTCACGGTGCACGACCCAACAGCAGGATTTGCAAGGCGGCACGACGGGCGGTGTCTTCCAGCCCCAAAGCGCGCAATGTGCCAAGTGCTTCGCGCAATGCACGCGAATCTCCGCGCCCACCTTCATGCAGGGCGCGCAATGCACCGATTAGTGCTTCGCCCAGTTTACCCCTTTGTGCCATTTCGACCCATTCCGGGCGGGGCTCAGGAGCAGAAAAGGCATCATAGATCGCGCGGGGCAGTGGCGTTGAAGGAGCATCTCCTGCAACTTCGCCCCCCGCGACGGCGCGCATAAGCGCTGTGTGATCACCAAGCGAAATGCTGTCATCCAGCCCATATGCAACCGCTTCGTACTCTGGCGAGAGCATGCCGATACGGGCTTTGAGTGCTGCGGCATTGCCGGAAAGTGCGAGGGGCGCGAGGCGGGGATAGAAATTCGTGGCAAAGCTCACTTCGAGTTCGGCGTATTGCATTTGGCGCCAGACCGAGGGCAGAGCATTTGCGACAGTATCAGGGTTTTCATCGTTTAGTGCTGCATCAAGGCGTTGCACAGCGCGCACCCTGTCCCATATGCCGCCCGATGCCGCCGCTTTGCGGTCCGTGTAGAGGCCAAGGAGGCGATTGTCAGGCAATGCGCCAGCGCGCGTCAGACGCTCAGCCGCTTCGAGTTGTGATTTCCAGCCGGAGATATCGCGCAAATCGGCAAAGGCGTAGGGACGCGGTAGGGGGCCAGTGGGCAATGGCTCTCCGATGCTCTCGAACAAACGGAAGGTGAGCGGATCCATTTTTGCCGGAGCGCGCAGCGGTGGCGCACCCTCAAAGGCATCAGGGTTCAAAAAGCGGTCCAGCACATCAAGGGTGGTCGGTGGCAGCAAGGAGAGCGCCTTGGCCGAGCCAAGAGTGAGTGCCGCGTTCTGCCAATCGCCCGCGCGGGCATCGCAAAATACCTTCGTGCCAGTGTCCGAGGTCAGATGCGGGCTGCGCGAGAGCGCGCCACAGGCCGTGTCCTCGGTGCCGACCAGCAAGCTTAGCTGCATCCACAGATCAAACAACGCAGGCGATGTCGGACCGCCTGCCTGTTCCACAAGTGCCAGTGCAGGGTCCACAGCGCCCGTCATCATCAGTTTTTCCACGCGCGCCTTTGTCAGCATATTCTGCGCCGCCGTATCTCCATCTGGCGCTGAGGCCTCGGCCAATAAAATGGTGTAGAGCAGTCCGTTTGCAGCCGGTAACTCAAGGTCGGGGAGGGCAACGATCCTGTGGCTGAGCAGGCGCACATCGCTGCCCGCCCAAATATTCTCTTGGATGCCTGTCATCGCAGTCGGTGCAAGTCCGACAACTGGTGGCGCGCCCGCATTCAGAGGGCGGGTTGTGACCTGCGGAGCGGTGCCGCTAATGGCGACTGCGGGCTCTGCAATTAGTCTTGGTTCGGTGGTTTTGCGCAGAATCGGTGCGCGGGGCAACTCTCCGTGCGCCGTAGGATTATCGAGCCAGTCGATCACGGAAAGCGGAATTGCTGTTTCGCTCTGCGCAACCTGTGCCAGTGGGAAGAGGAAACCGACAAACATACAGCGGACCAGCGGCCAAAACAGCGCGCGCATCCTCCTACTGACCTCCCAGCGTGACGGGCAATCGGATCTCTTGGGGCGTGGGTGCAAAATCCAACCCCAGCTCAGGTCCTACATAGGCATAGCCGACAAGTCCGATAAATCCGAGAATCGCAAGGATAAACAGAAGCTTGAAGAGTTTGCCTAACATGATTTTTTGCCCGATCTGCTATTATTTTCCCAAACTATATATGGCCTTTTCAGTAAGATCACGTCATTCAGATAGAAATGATTGAAAATGATCCATCCACGGCTGACATCCGCCGACCACACAGCAGCTTCCGTCTGAAAAAGACGGTGGCGCTGGTTGGGATGATGGGGGCTGGCAAAACTGCTGTGGGACGTGCCGTCGCGCTCAAGCTGGATGTGCCGTTTCTAGACAGTGATGCAGAGATAGAAGCAGCGGCAAACCTGTCTGTGCCAGAGATATTCCAGCGCGACGGAGAAGTGTTTTTCCGCAAACGCGAGACCGAAGTGATCAGCCGTTTGTTGCAGACCCAAAAGGGGATACTGTCGACGGGAGGCGGTGCATATTTGGCGCAGGTCAACCGTGAAAACATCAGCGCTGCAGGTGTTGCTTTGTGGCTCGATGCGTCGCTTGGTTTGTTGTGGAACCGGGTGAGGCACAAAGACACGCGGCCATTGCTACGCACGGCCGATCCCCGCGCGACTTTGACGGAAATTTTTGCCGCGCGGACGCCCGTGTACCAACTTGCAGAACTGCACGTTGAATGCGCGCCTGATCTGTCGATTGATGAGATGGCGGAACGGGTGATTGAAACACTTCTGACCCGTCCGGATGTGATGGAGCCTGCGACATGAACGAGCGCGTACACGTGGCCCTGCCGGGGCGTGCCTATGACGTTGAAATTGGGCCGGGGCTGCTGGGGCAGGCGGGTGCGTTCATCGCCCCGTTGCTCAAACGTCCCCGCGTGGTTGTGATCAGTGACGAGACGGTTGCGGGACTTCACCTTGAGACATTGCGCGACGGCCTGTCGTCGGCAGGCATCAGCATGGAGGCGCTTACCTTGCCTGCTGGTGAGGCGACGAAATGTTGGGCGGAGTTGATGCACTGTGTGGAGTGGCTGCTGGACCAACAGGTCGAGCGCGGCGATGTGGTTGTGGCCTTTGGTGGCGGGGTAATCGGTGATCTGGTTGGCTTTGCTGCCGCGATCCTGCGCCGTGGCGTGCGGTTTGTGCAAATTCCGACCTCGCTGCTGGCACAAGTTGACAGCTCCGTCGGGGGCAAGACGGGGATCAACACGCACCACGGCAAGAACCTTGTTGGCGCGTTTCATCAGCCTTCGCTGGTGCTGGCCGATACAGCAGTCCTTGGCACGCTGAAGCCGCGTGATTTCCTTGCAGGCTATGGCGAGGTGGTGAAATACGGACTGTTGGGCGACGCGGATTTCTTTGACTGGTTGGAGCAGAACGGCCCCGCTTTGGCGGATGGCAATGGGGTTGCGCGGATAGAAGCGGTGCGCCGCTCTGTCCAGATGAAGGCCGATATTGTCGTGCGCGACGAGACGGAGCAGGGGGAGCGTGCGCTTTTGAACCTCGGGCATACCTTCGGGCATGCTTTGGAGGCCGCTACGGGATATTCTGACCGCCTCCTGCATGGTGAGGGTGTGGCGATCGGCTGTGCGCTTGCATTCGAGTTGTCTTCGCGCATGGGTCTGTGCGCGCAAGAAGCCCCAAGCCGCGTGCGTGCGCATCTGCGCGCCATGGGCATGAAGGTGGACCTGTCTGATATTGAGGGTGATTTGCCGGATGCGGAGGCACTACTGGCGCTGATGGGGCAGGATAAGAAGGTGGTTGAAGGCCAGCTCCGCTTTATCCTCGCGCGCAGCATTGGCACGTCCTTTGTAACGGGTGAGGTTGCCAAGGCCGATGTGCTGGCGCTGCTACAGGACGCACTGGCGCAACGCTAAGCCATTCAGTCGATTGGTGGATAAAGGTCGATGTTCCAGCGTTTGCAAAACCAGACAAACAGCGGTGCCTCGACGATCACTGCGCTCAGGGCGGCAAACACCCACCATGGTACGTCAAAGAAGATCATCGAAAACCGAATACCAGCGCCGTAATAGACCGCCCCCACCACCAGCAAGATTGCGGCGGTGAGAGCAACGTCAATAGAACCCAGCACAAAAATCGACTTTTTCGCCAGCCGCGGGTAGATCGCCGTATAGGCGAAAAGCATCACCGCAGCTGCGACTAAAAAGACTTTGATCTCGGGTGTCATTGCCCGTCCTTAGAACGGGATTTCGTCGTCCAGATCGCGCGCGCCGCCGCCGCCGCCCTGTGATTGGCCGCCCCCTTGGGATTGACCGCCGCCGTAACCACCGCCACCGCCGCCTTGCTGCTCATAGCCGCCGCCGCCGCCCTGCTGGTCATAACCACCACCGCCGCCAGAACCGCTATCGCCACGCCCGCCGATCATGGTCATTACGCCATCGTACCCCTGCAAGACAATCTCGGTCGAGTATTTGTCCTGACCGGACTGATCCTGCCATTTGCGGGTTTGAAGTTTGCCTTCGATGTAAACCGTGGACCCCTTTTTCAGGTACTGCTCGGCCACACGGACTAGACCCTCTTGAAAGATCGCAACAGAGTGCCATTCGGTTTTCTCGCGTCGTTCGCCCGAGTTCTTGTCCTTCCACGTCTCGGAGGTTGCAATGCGCAAGTTGCATACTTTGCCGCCGTTCTGAAAACTGCGCACCTCGGGATCACGTCCCAGATTGCCGATGAGAATTACTTTGTTTACTGAGCCGGCCATGCTGGTCTCCCTCTTGGTCTGTGATTGTGTGTTCCGTCAGGCATCATGCGAATCCCGCCAATGCGTATCGCCGCACTTATACCGTTATAGGCGGGCAGGGACACCGCGATTGTGTGTTAGGGCGCCTTCTCAAGGCCCAATGTACACGAAGGTCTGGTCATATTGGGTATAATTGTTATACGTTCCGCGAGAGGCGTTCTTGAGTGCAGGAGGCAGCATGCGCATAGCAGCAGTAGCATTGATTGCGGGCACGATGAGCCTTGGCGCACCTGTTAGCGCGGAGATTTTCTCGTCCAAGAGTCGTAGCAAGCTGTTTTCCACGCAGAAAAAGCTGCTCGATACGCGCGCATCCAAGCAGTATCACAGCTCCGCACGGCTTCAGCCGCCAAAAGTAATCACCCCGACCAAATGGGATGACGGCGCGTTAAAGATTAAGAAATATCGTGGTCGCTATAAAGGGCCATTCCTTGCTATGGCGCGTGCAGCAGCGGACAAGCATGGTATCCCACAAGATCTGTTCTTGCGCCTCGTCTATCAAGAAAGCCGTTTCAACCAGAACGCCATCTCTCATGCCGGCGCAATCGGTTTGGCGCAGTTGATGCCCGGCACGGCTAAGGAGATGCGCGTTGATCCGAATGTGCCACACGAGAATCTTGATGGCGGCGCACGCTACCTCAAAATTCAGTATAAAGAGTTTGGAACATGGCGGCTGGCGCTTGCGGCTTATAACGCAGGTCCGGGCGCTGTTAAGAAATACGGCGGTATTCCCCCGTTTCGCGAGACGAAGCAATATGTTCGTATTATTGCGGGCAAAGGCTGAAGCGATTTAACTTAACGTCAGTTTTTTCCGGTAACTCCTTATAAACCAAATTATTTCCCATATAAATAAAGGGAAATGACGTCTGCTACAAACCAAAGCAAAAGAGCCGCCTGATTCACAGCGCTCTTTTGCCCAATTCTTGCCCCAATACCCTACGATAGGTTAACGGGTAACGAATTAGACGAGATTTTGTACCATGAGCCACGATATTTTCAATCAGCGGATCGCACGTATAAACAACCACTCCGACGGTGGTCGCGCCCATATGACCCGCACCGAAGGTGGCACGGCAACATCAATGTATAGCTCTCCGTCAATGGTTGGTGAAATTCCCAAAGCGCGCCGCAACGTGAAACCACTATTGCTAGGCGCCGTGTTGGGGATGATTGCAGGCACGGTTGCTGCCGGTTTGGAGAACCCTTCCATGCCGTGGGGGCCGGGATTTGAATATAACGAAATGATTGTTGTGCTGGCGCTCTTGGCGCTATGTGCCGGCCCGGTGATGGCGATTGCAGCCAGCGCGATGCGCGCCCGCTTTCCGTCCTTCTTCTTCTTCGCGGCGGCTTACTTTCCCTGCGTGATCGCAATGGCCCTGCTTGATTTGCCGCTGTTCTGATCAGCGCCAGCGGCCTGAGACCGTATCCGATGATCAACAAAACACCCGTCATAAGATCGAACAGCGACACAGGCCAGACCATTGGCGCAGCCAGGCCCACACCCGAGAGCAATCGCGCTACCGGGGCGGAATCAGTCCCCATTTGGAGCGGGCTCCCAGCAAGAATAGACATGGGATCAGGAACCTGCCGGCGCGGTTAAGCCACAGCGACAGCAAGTAGTCCGGTCGTTAACGCGCCACTGTGGATGTTATTCAGCCGCCACATCCCCCATCTCGATCACCGGCTCCATCCCGTCAAACTCTTCTTGCGACAGGTGGCATTTGACCTGATGGTTTCCTTCCAGCATCTGCACGGGGGGCACCTCAGTCTCGCACAGATTCCCCGGCACGCGTGACTTCCAGCCACAGCGGGTCTGGAACGGGCAACCGGATGGCGGGTTCATCGCAGACGGGATATCTCCCTCCAGCACGATGTGCTTTTTCTTCACCTTTGTATCGGCAATCGGCACCGCAGACAGGAGAGCTTCGGTGTAGGGGTGATAGGGCGGTGAGAAGACCTGATCGGTTGTACCCAGCTCAACCACATGGCCCAGATACATCACCATCACGCGGTCACTCAGATAGCGCACGATGCTGAGGTCATGAGAGATGAACAGCAGCGTGGTTTTATGCTCGCGCTGGATTTCCATCAGCAGGTCAGTCACGGCCGCCTGCACAGAGACGTCCAAAGCTGACACAGGCTCATCCGCCACAACAATACGCGCATCTCCGGCAAAGGCGCGGGCAATGCCCACACGCTGCTTTTGCCCACCAGACAGCTGACGCGGCATCCGCGTCGCAAACTCACGCGGCAGCTTCACCAGATCAAGCAGTTCCAGCATGCGCTGCCAGCGCTCTTTCTCCGATTTCCCGATTCTGAAGATCTCCAAAGCACGTACAATCTGGCGGCCCACGGTCATCGACGGGTTAAGCGTGTCAAACGGGTTCTGGAACACCATTTGAATATCGGCGACATTCTGTGTGCTACGGTTCTCGATCGGCACATCGCCAATCCCTTCACCATCGAGCGTGATTGTCCCGTCTGTCGCCGTCTCCAGCCCCATCAGGACCTTGGCAAATGTGGACTTCCCACAACCGGACTCTCCCACAATGGCAAGGGTCTCCGATTCTCGCGCTTCGAAACTCAGAGTCTCGTTCGCCTTCACAACCTTGGTATCACCGCCGCCAAACATCGCATTGGCCGCCACTTGGTAGTATTTTTTGAGGTTGTCGATCTTGAGCACAACCTCGCCAATCTCGCCCTTCGTTTTGACCTCGGCCAGCTCCAGAGGCGCCTGCCAATCAATCTCGTCAAACTTGACACAGCGCGTTGCATGCCGCTCGTTTCCGGGCACGTCTTTCATGGTGATATGCCCCTGATCACAGCGGCCCGCTTCAAAGTAATCGCAGCGCGGGCCAAAGTTGCAGCCCTTGGGCCGCTCATGGGGCAGGGGAAAGTTGCCGGGGATGGCAATCAACGGCCGCGCATTCTTGTCAGCGCCGGGCAGGGGGATCGAGCGGAACAGCGCTTGGGTGTAGGGGTGCTGCATTTTGTCAAATACATCCTCGATGGAGCCGCGCTCAACCGCTTCACCGGAATACATCACACAAATCCGGTCACAGGTCTCCAGCACTAGCCCGAGGTTGTGCGAGATAAACAGCATTGATGTGCCGTACTTCTTGCCCAAATCCTTGACCAGCTCAACGACAGCCGCTTCAACTGTCACGTCCAAGGCGGTGGTAGGTTCGTCGAGAATAAGCAAGGATGGCTCGCTCATCAGCGCCATCGCAATCACGATCCGCTGCTGTTGGCCACCCGACAACTGGTGGGGATAGGACTCGAGGATACGCTTGGGGTCAGGCAACTTTACATCTGTCACAACCATCAAGGCGCGGTCGTATGCGTCCTTCTCCGACATCCCTGCATGGATCATCGGCACTTCCATTAACTGACGGCCAATCTTCATCGCGGGGTTCAGCGAGGCCATAGGCTCCTGATAAATCATCGCAATCTCGGAGCCACGAATATTGCGCAATTCCGCGTCCGACATTTCGCCAAGGTCTTGGCCCTTGAACTTGATCGAGCCACCGACAATGCGCCCGTTCTTGCCTAAATCCTGCATCACGCCCAGCGCGACAGTGGACTTCCCACACCCACTCTCGCCCACAAGGCCTACCGCCTCACCGGGTTTCACCGAGACAGAGAAATCCATCACCGCAGGAATTTCGCGCAACCGCGTAAAGAACGAAATCGATAGCTTGTCGATCTCAAGAATAGGACCCTCGTAATCGGTCTTGGGCATCTTAGTTCTCCTTCGCCAAACAAGCGCACCTTCGGTGTCTATCTTATTTGGCCATAAATCCTCCGGGGTCCGGGGCAGAGCCCCGAATTCCCCGCTCAAATTAAATCAGTCCCGCAAGCTTTCTTCGCGCAAACCATCCGCCAGCAGGTTCAACCCCAGCACCAACGTCAACAAGGACACCGCAGGGGCAATCGCCGCATGCGGATAGATCGACAGCAGACGCCGTCCCGCATTGATCGTGGTTCCCCAATCAGGGCTTTCCGAGGCCAGACCCAATCCAAAGAAACCAAGTGTCCCAAGCAGGATAGTGGTATAACCGATGCGCAAACAGAAATCGACAATCAGCGGGCCACGTGCGTTGGGCAGGATTTCCCAAAGCATGATGTACCATGGCCCTTCACCGCGCGTCTGCGCCGCCGCCACATAGTCGCGTGTTTTGATATCGAGGGCCAAGCCGCGCACGATTCTGAACACAGTAGGTGCGTTCACAAAGACCACGGAGACAAACACGACGAGTATCTCACCCGGCATGTTGATCCAGTCCAAACCAGCAGGCAGGCCGGGCAGGGTGTAGGCTTCGTTAGATACAATCGCACCATCGTTGGAGATCAACGACATATAGGCCCAGAACAAACCACCCAGCACAACGATGAGCAACGGTGTGCGCACGGAGGGTTGGGTGTAGTAGCGTGAGTTCAGCAGCACGCAGAAAAATGCGATGGGAAAGAAGAACAGCACCGCAGCCATATAGTTGGGAATACCCGTGGCCCGAATTTCCGGTGTGACCAGCAAGAAGAACAGCAAGATCACCGGAAACGCGAGGATGAGGTTTGCAAGAAAGCTCAAAACCGTATCGAGCTTACCGCCATAATATCCCGCAGGCAGGCCTAGCGTGATCCCCACCATAAAGGCAAAGAGCGTGGCCATGGGCGCGATGAGCACAACGATCCATGCGCCGTCAAAGAGGCGGCTGAACACGTCACGCGCAAGGTTGTCACCGCCAAGCAGGAAGTAGGCATATTCACCCTCATCAGCCCCGCTGAGCGGGGTACCTGGTACTTTGTTCTTCATGCCGGAATACTGGCTCAGTGTGTCGTGGGTAATGATCAGATCGAGGACTCCACCGAAGAAGCCCGCGAAGACCCAGAACATCACAAGGCCGAAGCCGATCATGCCTACGGTGCTGTCAAACAGCTTGCCGTAGAGGCCCAGTTTTCGTTTGAAGGTGATCGACACTGCATAGGTGACAATCAATGCGATCCACACTGGCAAAAGCTGCTGTGCCATACCGCCAATGATGCCTGCGCCTGTGCCCATAAAGACACCTGCCAGCACATAAAGGAGGATGATGCCCACTGTGACCAGCAGGGCGTATTGAATGATCATCCCGACAAAGCCGGACACGCCTTTGTCTGCTGCCATTGTCCCATCGGCGTAAGCGGCGCGGCCCCCATCAGAGGGCACAAGGCTCACGAGGATTTGCGCGATGATCGCAATAATCAGCACTGCAAAGGCGAGAAGGAAGAAAAGATTGAGCGGTACGAGCGCTCCGGTCCAGGTAAGTTGTTCCATATCTATGCCCTCCCTTATGAAATGCGAATGCGTGGATTGAGGAAGACATAGCCGATGTCCGATATGAGCTGCGTGAGCAGCACCACGATCACCGACACGACGGAGACAGCCAACAACAATTCAATGTCGTTGTTACCGGCGGCTTGCACCAGTACCCAGCCGAACCCTTTGTAGTTGAACAAGGTCTCGACGATGACGACACCGTTGAGCAGCCACGGGATCTGCAACATGATTACCGTAAAGGGCGCGATCAGCGCATTGCGCAATGCGTGCTTCATCACGATGTTCTTGAAGCTGACCCCCTTTAGGCGGGCAGTGCGGATATACTGTGCCGTCATAACCTCGGTCATCGACGCCCGCGTCATCCGCGCGATATAGCCCATGCCGTAGAGAGAAATGGTCAGCACCGGCAAAAAGAAGTTCTCGAAATTGGCATTCTCCATGGCGGAGGTTGCCGAGCCTTTGAACCACTTGAGCCCGAATGCCGAGGAGGCAAAGACTGCGATAAAGATAACGCCAGAGACATATTCAGGGGTGGCTGTACTAACGATGGACACGGTAGAAAGAGAACGATCAAGCTTTGATCCTTCGCGCATCCCTGCCAGCACCCCAATGACCAGAGCAGAGGGCACCATCAGGACCAACACCCAGAACATCAGCTTGCCCGTCAAGGCCAGCCGCGTGGCAACAATGCTGCCCACGTCATCCTTGAACACCGTTGATTGCCCCCAATCGCCTTGCAACACACCGCAAAAACTTGGCCGTTCCTCGACCGCAGTGCCTTCGTTAAAGCAGCGGCCAAACTCTGTGCCGTCGTCTTTCTCTGTCACCCAGCCCGGTGCAACGCCGAGCCATTGTGCAAATTTGATCGGCAAAGGCTCAAGATAGCCGCGATCTCCTAGATAGGAAGAGACGGCCTCGTCGCTCATGCGAAAGTTACCTTGGGTTTTGGCCAGCTTTTCGAGGTTCGGATAAAGGTTCGTCAGCCAGAATACGATGAACGTCAGGCAAAGCGCCGTCAGCAGCATCACACCCAAGCGTCGGAGGATGAAAATTCCCATGAATGGTCGTCCCTGTCGTTGGCTACAAACGGGTTGTCCCGTCTGCGGGGTTTGGGCAGTTGCCCGCGGCTTACGTGAATGGGGAACGGCGGAACGATAAAGCCCACCTTAAGCAGCGCGTGCTGCTTGTTTTAATATCTCTCCCCGGTTCGCGTTTCCGAACCCTGTTATTATTCAACGGTTCAATGGCTGAACCTTGTTATTCGATCGCCCGTATGTTCGGGCTTTGCGCGGGAAGGCAGTGTAGGATCCGTCTCCGCCCTTGCATGAGGCACCACTTAATCCGGCGCGTCAATAACAAGGGGGGGCGAATTTTTAGTTTTTAGCGACATGCAATGTCGGTTTTATGCACTTTTGGAATGATTCGCTATTCTCCGACACGTATTCCCTGTGCACCCCGAAGGGGATGAAGTGCCCGGTTTGGGTTGGATTTGGGCGTGCGCAGCTGGCTCGGGCTTTGCCCTGTATGGTGTTGCATGAACCGCGTGAAATACGCAGCACTGCCAAAGCCCAGATGCTGCGCGATGTTGCGCGCGGGGTGGGTGGTTTCCACCAGCAGGCTGCGGGCGGCATGGACCACACGCTCACACAACAACTCTGCGGCGGTCTTGTCCGTGGCGAGTTTGACCACGCGGGTCAGATGTGTGGGCGTCACACCCAGCTCGGACGCATAGAACGAAAGCGAGGCACCGCTGGTGTAATGCTGCGATACAAGCTGGACAAATTGCCGTGAAAGCCGCTCCCCCGCGCTCCGCTTGGCGGGGACGTGCTCCTCAAATGTGATCTGGCGGCGCAGCCAAACGGAGATGAGCGCGACATGCGCCTCCATCGCGTCCTGAAATAGCGGTCGTTGGACGGATTGCTCGCGCTGCACCGCCTCGATGAAGGAGGACAGCTCGGACTGGACCTGAACATCCAGCACGCGCAAATGTCTGGGCATATCAGGCAGGCGCAAAGGCGTGCCAACCGGCACCGTCACGACCTGTCCCAAAGACTGACGTCCCAGCTCAACCGAGAAAAGCGTACCAGCAGGGATGAATACTGCATTGTGCGGACCAAGGCCGCGACGGCGCCCCTCTAGCAAAATGCGCCCCTGACCCCGCGTGAACCAAAAGAGTGAATGATAGGGGCGGTCATGGGCTAAGCCCAAGCGCCAACCGTCACCTCCCGCAAGCTGCGCCAAGGTCTGGATTTTTAGGGCGGTGTCGCTCATCTAAAGCTATCCTTGGTTGGTTTATGACAACGTATATACGACCATAGCGCGAATTATTGAGAGTAATAGCTTAAAATTACAACTAAGCGGGGTTATGCAGGTAAATGGAGCTGCTCCCATGCACTCATCTTGCTTCTGATCCATGTGCGTTGACGTTTTGCGTATTGCCGCGTGGCAATAATCGCGGCTTCGCGCGCATGGTCCAATGTGATCTCGCCGCGCAGATGCGCAATAAGCTCTGGCACCCCGATGGCCTTATGTGCGGGCAGGATGGGATTATAGTGAGGCTCAATGGCGCGCACTTCATCAAGTACCCCGTCCTCAAGCATTAGGTCAAACCGCCGCACGATCCGCCGCGCCAGCCAGTCGCGCTCGACGTTGAGGGCAATCGCTGTGCAGGCAGTCAGAGGTAAGAGAGGCGGCGGTGTGTCCGCTTGCCACCCCGCGAGGCCACGGCCCGTTGCGCTCAGCACTTCCCAGGCGCGCTGCACCCGTGCGCGGTTTGCGAGGTCGAGGATTTTTGCGGTCTGCGGATCAAGCTCTGCGATGAGCACTTCAAGCGCCATAGCGTCCGCCGTTGCGCGCACCTGTGGCGGTGTCGCGGGAATTTCGGCCAGCCCTTCGGTTAACGCTTGAAAGTAGAGGCCGGTGCCGCCCACGATGATGGGCCGCTGCCCCTCGGCAATAATTTGGGCGACTTCGCGCAGCCAATGACCAGTAGAATAGAGTGCTTCCTGCGCAAGATGGCCATACAGGCGATGGGGGGCTTGGGCCTCTTCCTCGGGCGAGGGGCGCGCGGAAATTACGCGCCAACAGCCATACACCTGACTTGCATCTGCATTGACAATGACGCCGCCGCCGCGCGCAGCAATCTCAAGCGCCAGCGCTGATTTGCCCGATGCCGTCGGGCCTGCAATCAAAACGGGGCGCTGTGCAGAAATACGGCCAAGCAAAGCTGTGCGTGCGTTATCCGACATTTCTTTGCTCTCCTTACCTGCGCCGCATTGAACATTGGCAGTATTTGCGACATTTTGCGCGCAAGCGAAAGCCTCCTGTTCAAACCATCTCAAAAGGTCTGCCCCTCATGTCCCAAAAGCCCAAAGCCGCCTATAAACGCGTGATGCTGAAAATCTCCGGCGAAGCATTGATGGGGGATCAAGGGTTTGGCCTGCACCCGCCCACGGTTGAACGGATCGCCAAGGAAGTGAAAAGTGTACACGACATGGGTGTCGAGATTTGTATGGTCATCGGCGGTGGCAACATATTTCGCGGCTTGCAGGGATCAGCGCAGGGGATGGAGCGGACTACGGCAGACTATATGGGTATGCTCGCCACGGTGATGAATGCGCTGGCTGTGCAATCCGCCCTAGAGGCCGAGGGCATCCACACCCGTGTCATTTCAGCGATCACCATGAACGAAGTGGCAGAACCCTATATTCGCCGCCGTGCTGTGCGCCACTTGGAAAAAAAGCGCGTGTGCATCTTTGCCGCGGGTACCGGCAACCCCTATTTCACAACCGATACCGCCGCGACCCTGCGCGCCTCCGAGATGTCCTGCGAAGCGATATTCAAAGGTACGAAGGTGGACGGCGTCTATGATAAAGACCCGGTCAAGCACGCGGATGCCAAGCGCTATGAGACGGTCAGCTATGATGACGTGCTGGCAAAGCGGTTGGGTGTGATGGATGCGTCTGCCATTGCTCTGGCGCGCGACAACAACTTGCCGATCATTGTCTTCTCATTGGACGAGCCGGGCGGATTCAAAGGCATCCTCGCGGGTGAGGGAACCTATACCCGCGTTCAAGGGTAATCCGGCAACTGATGAGGCGGATCTTTTCAGTTGGGAAGCTTGATTTTATCTGAACGG
>RCNE010000879.1_pt1 | contig 16259 bp, 10 predicted proteins | sample 2041361 | NCBI WGS metagenome assembly RCNE01 (sample SAMN09708229, study PRJNA481090) | Marine sediment metagenome, whole genome shotgun sequencing project.
AAGTCGACTGGCCATAATTCGTAATTGAGTGAATAACGTCTGTTTCGAGTTGCCCAACACATGGCGCTTCGAAATCAATCCGTGCAGACTGACATAAATCGCCATTTGGCTGTTCCTCATAGAAGAGGTTCGTCTCACAACCTTCATAGAACCCAATTATCACCGGCATTTCATGAGAGTGCGGCGGATATTGTAAACCTGGAGTCAAGTTGATGGAATAAATTGTCAGTTCATTTGAGGCATGAAGGAGTGTCTCATCCTCATCAGTTTCTGGCAGAATTTCTGTTAACCAATCTACCTGCATTATCGTCTTTTCCAATAATTCCGCTAGATCATTCATTGGCTGCAAAGAACGCGCTGCTTCCAAACTTGCAGTAATGAAGTCGTACAAATTTTTCATAACATCTTTCCTTTTTTGAACTTGATTAAGCTTCAAGATTTGTTAGTTTGCTTATTGATGATGACAATTTAGTTTTGGGCGCATCCATCATCACTGATTTAAACAGTTCATGTTCGATACAAACATTCACCTACGAATCCACACAAGTGATTTAAAGAGCCTCTAAAAGATTCTTATTGATGTTATGTAAGTTGTTCTCCAACGAATTATACCGCAGCAGGAACGACCAAAAGCAATATCATAGCGTAATTGAACGCGCTCCAAATCTATCTGCCGACGGTATAATGGTAAACAAAGCATATGTCCAAACGAGAATAAATGACACTGTCAAACTGCTTCAAACGCCGAAAAGAAAATATAATCTATGGATTCATACCAACCAAGCATCTGAAACTGTTGGCGCAGATCCAACAATTTATTTCGTCATCCAAGTTAAGTCGAGAGAACTTAACTGTGCATGAAAAAGAATTTGCAATCGGGGGAGTCGAGGGCTTGTCGCCCATCATTTCAGAGTTCCTATCCCCAACATACGCTCTTCGCGATGCGTGCCGGAAAATACGTTTGCCCTAGAAAAAGATGGGGTTGGGAGTTTCGTATCACGCCGAAAGATACGGGCGCTACGGGCGCCGATTATCAAAGAGTGAACGTTGACCGCGGCTATAAATACCCAGCGTTGGTTCTCCAGAAGGCTGAAATCTGCATTGCTTCGACCAGCAGATGATCCGTTCGGGTATGTTTGAGCTATTCCGCCTTCGCCGCTCCCGCTAGCGTATCCAGGAATTTAAAATTAAAGGAAGCACTTTTTCAGATTATTTAAATTCAGCTTTAGTGTTTTTATTTGAAATAACTTCAATTTCTTTCCCTACAATTTCAGGGGAATCTGGTAAAGTTATTATATATTTCCCAGGTGGAAGTTCGTGTTTTTCATCCCCGATAAAGCCACTCATTATCACCTCACCTATTATATTTTTTACTTCAAAACGAGGGGTGACTGCCTTATGTAAGGCATTTTGAAGATCCGATTCGTTTTGAGCATCGTAGTATTTGCCACCACCTAGGCTCGACCAGTTTTTAAATTGTTGAATGAGCTTTTCATCATTTAATGCAAAACCTACTATAAGCATTTTTATATCAAGCCCAGATGCACGCAGGGATTTCAATACACTTTCAGAATCTCCATCACAAGTTTCTTCTCCATCTGTGAGTAGGATTATGAGCTTTTCACCATCAAAAGTTTTTAGGTCATTTGCTGCAGCAATTAAAGAATCAGCAATGGGAGTTTTTGCATAACTAATTGCTTTGATTTTATCAATGGCTTTCTTCGCTTGCTTTATATTAAGTTTTTTTACTGGAAGAGTAAGTTCGTGATGGCATTTTTTACTCTTTAGTCCGAAGGTTCTCAGTGCAAAATGATTATGTTTACCAATGCTTTCACTAACAATACGTTTTAAGGTTTTCTTGGCTATATTTATACGGTATTTTCCATCAATTTTATTTAGCATACTTCCCGATGCGTCCAATATCACATAGAGTGCCTTACTTGTTTCTTTCAGTGTCTTTTTACCAATAACGACAGAAAGACTGCCAGGGTCAGCAGGCTTTATATAAATTTGCTCAACCTTTAATTGATACGGTTTTGCTTTGCGAATATCACTTGCAGCATATTCATAGAAATCTTCTAAACATTGAATACTATCGCAGTATTGATAATTCCCACCACAGGCACTAACCCAATCTTGGAACTTGTCTTGCCAGTGAGAAAAGTGACTATCGGTTGTACTTATAACAACGTTAGCGCCACCTCCCAAACCTACAGCATAAACTTGAGGGCATTGATGCTTAAATTTTGTCCAAAAATTCAAATCGCCTGATGAAACTCCGTCAGCTGTAATTACTACAGCTTTGTTTCCTTTCTCAGGTAATAAAATTTTCCCAGCTTCTACTAAGGCACTTTCAGCATTACTTGAACGCGTTTGTTTATTGCGAGCAAGTTCTAATGCAGCTTGCAACATATAAGGATAGTTAGCCCAATTCTTTTCAGGGAAAGGCTTACCTTTGAGTGTAAATATTTTTACCTGTTCATGTTCTGGTTTAATGTATGTTGCCCATTCTTGAATTGATGAATGAATATAAGGCAGTTGTTTATTCATACTTCCGCTAGAATCCCACGTAATAAGAGTATTTCGTGGTGGTTCTTTAATATTGAGATGGTACACCCCGCTATCTGTTAGCAAAGCTTTATAGGATGATAGTACCCACCCTAAAGGAATATCATTACTCTTAGTCACCTCTGAATTTTGATCTCCTTCTTTGGTTATTGTCTGTAATTGAAGCTGTTTTCCAGTCTCATCATAAATATTTAAAAATGGTTTAAAAAATGAGGGGTGAGATAATTGTATTAATAGACTATTTTGTGAATCATCAGTCGTTTTATTAAACTCAAACCAATCTTGGTTGCGCTCACGTTTTACACTAGACTGTATACCTTGATTCTTATCAATTTTAACTGCGCTATCTTTCGTCTTACCTCCTGTTGGAGTGTAATCCGTTTGAGTTGCAGTACGTGATTCTTCATAAGGCCCTTTAGAAGAATAGCCTCCCCAGTCTGCCAAAATACTTTGGTAAGTATCCGAATTTGGTCTTTCAATTGCTATAAAGTCACCCGGACAGTGATAGCTAGTATTTGCTTTTCCATCGGCAATGAAACGAACGAATTTTACCCATGGAGTATCTGTAAGTTGAATATTTTGAGTCTGATTTAATTGTTGCTCACTCCAACTTCCAAGTGATTGCCACGGCCCCAATGGGCTTTTCTCACTGATTTGTATAGCCAAGTTTTTAAAATGCTTGGCTTTCTTATCATCTTCTACTGGAACATATTTAAGGGTCTCTATTTGAGCTGTTCGGTTATGGTGAAAGCCAACAACCCATTCTATTCTGCTTTTCTTTTTAGGAAATTTACAAAGCGGAAGTTTTTTATTATTACTACCAGTACTCGGATCAATTAATGCTTTATCGAGAGCATTAATAAGTTTTAAATGCCCACCAAATGTGTGGTAGACAATATGCCCGCCTAATTTATAGCTTGCCAAATCAATGTTTTCAGTTGCATAAGATCTTGTAGCAAAGACCATCAACTCCTGTGCTTTCATATGAATAGGTTTAAGATCACCAGAGAAATTTTGCGTCGGTACAAGTTGGATGAAGCGGGCAGTTACAGGTTTATCAAATGTAAAATACTGCGTTTTATGAGAACTATCTAGTTCGCCACTCAAAACTTGCTTAAAATTCTTTCCATCGTTTGATACTAAAAAATCAAAACGACGAACCTTATAATCTGGACGATCATTCATGCGAGTATTGATGGCAAAACCTGCAAGTGGTATGGGTTTATCAGTTGCTAACCCTAATTTAAAAAAGTTAGCTTTAAGTTTGAATACCCATCCTGCACCTCTACCATGCGGCATAACATAGTCGTTCAGTGTCTCAAGTGATCGAAAAACGTTTTTATTATTTTTCGGAGAGAGATTATTTTGATCTGTTATTTCCCATTCAGCTCCCAGACCGCTCCATGCAACATTAATTAACTTGTGTAATTGTTCAGGTGGCTGTTTTACACCTCGCACATATTTTTTATTGGGTAAAGCACTGGGGGTAAATTCTATGTTCATCTGGTAATCAATTTTATTATTGATTTGATTTGTATTGGATTTTGCAACTTGCAAAGCAAAATAAACTTCATTTTTTTGTGGTTTAATTTCCCAAGTATTTGTTTTGATTTGTTTTGAAGATAAAAATCTACCTCGCGAATCAAATATTTTTGCTTTAAATTCACTTTCATTTCCAATTCCTCGTAAATGAATTTTTGTGATCTCTTTTGAACTCGGTAATAAATAATAATCGCTTTGATCAAAGTTACCCAATGAACCCTTTAAGAGTTGTGTTTTTGTGAGTAAGGAGCTTAATGCTAGCCGATCATTAGGTTCAGTGTCGGCATCCTTAACATTTGAATTTTCTGAGGTGATTTTCTCAAGCAATACCGTATATTCATCAAGTGCATTCTGGTCTTTAATATTCTGGATTATGAGAGTGTAATCAGCTGAGAATAATTTACTTTCATAAATCAATGGTGTTGCAGCATCAGTGTCAACATCTGCATCGAACCATGTTGAATCATACATTTTCAGATTGGCATGAATACCCTGATCTTCAGGAGGCGTTATGGTAATTCTATATAGTGCTTCTTCTTCGACGGTAAATCGAAACGTGTCTTGATCCAGGGTTTTTCCATAACGGATTTGTTCCAAGCTCCCTGTCAGCTTTTTACCAATTTCCAAATGCTGAAAGGGCCCAAATACTCCATCATTCGGTTCAACTTCAAAACCCTCTTTTGGCGCTCCCAATGGAATAGCACGGAATATATAGTCCCCAGTACCCGTAACTTTAATATGATGTATGCCAGGTAACAGTAATAATTGCTTAAAAGCCACCGGCTGATTAGTTGCTTTAGGGTTTTTAAGAGCGGTGTACTTATTGTCGACAGTAATGGCCTTTACACCCTGACCAGATGCAAGTAAGCGCCATAACTGTGCCTCACCAGCCGCATTGGTATCTAATACAAAGTAATCCTTTAGGTCTAATTCAGAAAGACTCCCTTTAATGGGTTTACGCGGCGTAATTGGATTAGCGTATTCTTCTATATCATTAGGCTCTTGCTCTTTTATTTTTGCAGGTGCAGAAGTGTATTTAGCTAGAATGCTATATTCAACGCCAACATCGGTAGAGCTAACGGTTAGATTATATTTAGCAGGAGGAAGTGAAAGAGAATCTATATTAATTTCTCCTCTTTGTTTCAAATCAATGATTTTTTTACGTTTTTTTGGATCAACTAATGTGGCAGTTAAAAAATCTATGGGATTATCAGCATAAATAGACAATTGTATATGGGACAAACCTTTAGTGGCTAATTTAGGCTTAGTTAAATCAATCTGCCATGTATCATAATCAACATAGTTACGATTGATTCTATGCGACAAACTACCCGTCATTTTTTTATCAAATAGTAATGGCGTAAACCTTGCGCCTTCAACTTCGTTGTTATCACTAACATCTTCCATGGGTTCTAAAGAAAGTACCACTCGAGACATCCGCTTGCTAAGTGGTTTAATAATAAACTCATTACCGTTCTTACTCGGTTGCCAGTTATTTATGATTAACTGATTACTTTTTTCTGTTTGTCCTATTAAAGTTGAACTACCTTTGCGAACTATTTGTACTTGATAAGGAGCTTTTGCTTCGGTTATGAGCTTCAACTGCCAAGGTTTCTTAATTGATTTTTTGTCGCTTACTTTCCATGGAATACGTAAAGGTTTTGAAATGGAATCACTGCTTATTGCTTTTATTACATTATTATAGTTTTTAGCTTCAAGCGCCGAAAGCTCACTTTGTGCTTGAATGCTTATTTGTACTTTAGTGGCGGATGAAGTTCCTACCAATAAATATGCAGCTACGTTCGGCCAGATCTGTGGGGTAAAGGTGATTGAGCCAATTCCCTTTTCTTCTAACAAAGAATCGCTATCAATCAGCCTATTATTCTCATCAAAAGTGATAGTACGTAGATTACTGAACAAGGCTACTTCTGCATCGCTGCTTGTGAGTTTTATATCCCACAGTGAGGTATTATTATCAGGAGGTGTTATTAAAAATGCGACTTGTTTATTACTCTCGCTGAAATTAATGCTTTGTTGTACGGGAAGGGATAATTTATTGGCATTGCGCACATAATCATTAATTGGATTCAGCTTTATTTCTTGTTTTTGTGGAGTGTCATTTCCTTTTTTAGGCTGTTTATTTTTTTCTCTAGTTACTGTATTAAGGGCCTCTAAGTTTTTCTCAGCATAAGCGGAAGATAAAAAACTCATCAAGATAAGTATCAATACGACAGTTTTATATTTGGTAATTGAAAGCACAATTTATCCTCTTTCTACATGTGGCCCGAACATGCCAAACCTACACCAAATCCTCCTACAACTCGCCCTAATCTCACAAGTTGCTCTGCACCTGCGCGCGATGCATTTAACGCAAGAAAGGCTATAATTGACACACAAACAATACAACTCGCACTGTCGTATGCATCACCCATCTGAGAACATTTAAAAAGTTTATAAAAATATGTCCCTAATATTATGCCTCTTGATACCATCAAAACATGATCAGCATTAACAGCACCCTTACCAAACTCTGAGTATCCTAAAGATTCACCAGTTTGTGTATCTACCCGATAATAAGCCAAATAGTCTTTGTCGGGTCTTACTTTAGGTAGGATATACAGGTACTGAGGGTTTTTACTCAATTCTGTCTTTAACAAGATCTTTGCTGATGAATTTATCTGTTCCAAACTATCTATTTGATCAATGCTTGAAATAATTTCAAGTATTTGTCCATCACTAGTGGCTTGATTAAATTGCCCAGCCGCGCTCACTACATTTTCCGGGAAATCATTACGGCTCAATTGCTTATCTCTTTTCATTCCTTGCACAAGTGCTTCACTATAGGTGCTCCAGATACCATGCTCTAAAGTTGCTGAAGCATCTACTTGTAAGGTTTTACCAGAAAGTTTTACAATTTGTCCTGCATTGATTAGATAATCAAAGCTTGTCATTACACTAGCTTGATCGGTTTCATAATTTTCACGTTCCCATATCATTGAAAGCATCGGTATTTTAGAGAAAAATTGCTGTGTAATATTGTGTTGCTGGGATAATGCAAGAGTATTATTAGCAACAAGATCTTTCTGTGTTTTATGCCATTGGTTTATTTGACTAATTATTTGTATTTCAGAAAAATCTTGTTGTCTAGCTTTTTGCAGCAATTTGAAAATGGAAATTTGTGCAGTAAATTGGCGATTTAATTGCGACAATGGAGATTGTTTTGCAGGTTCAGCAGCAAGCAATACTCTTTGGCTAACATCGTGGAATCTTGATTTGTTTGTTTGTTTGGCTTGCTTTTGATAGATAATTCGCTTTATCTCCCGTGAATCGCCATTAGGAGCTTTCCAGCTTATTTTAAAATAATAATCCAGTAAAACTGAAGAAGCCATATTTTCACTTGTTTCATCGGTTTGATTTTGGGGTTTCTCTAGGTTATCAAGAGTAGACGTTAACTCCTTAGTTTTTTCATAGGCCGTATTAAAAAGTTTATGTGTAGGGTCAAATATATCTTTTGCAGCATAATCTTTACCATCCAGGCTAAATGCCCTCGTATTTTCAAGCAGTTCTCCATCAACCACCGGTGTGAAATATTTACTTTTATAGGCTAGCTCTATGGATTTCTTATCTATTGCTTCTGGAGAGTTTGAAGGTGCCGTGACAAAGCTCAATTGATGCTCGAATAATTGCTGAGAACTCCTTTTTATTACTGGTGTTACTGCAATGGTTTCCTTTTTCTTGCTTTCAGTCTGACGTGTTATAAAAACTTGTAAGGTGATTTGATGATATTGGCTAGCAATGTCGTCGGTAAAATAACTACTCTTTTTAATGGTTGGCACGTTTTCTACAAATGCCGGATGAGCCTGTGTCCATTTATCGCCTTGAGCCAAGCGGTATTTTATAAAGTAGTATTGCTTGGCTATATTAATCCAGGGTTTAATTCCTTCTTCAGTTATATTCCAAGCACCTTGCTTTTCGATTGCGCTATAGAGTGTTTTAGATAATTCCCCTGCTTCTTGGTACAGCTTGCTTTCATTCCATGGTGTCAATTTACCCAACTCTTTATACTTATCAAGTAAGACATTTTCTTTCTGGCCATACAAAATCGCGAATTTTTTCAAATATTGGTTGCTAATTTCATCACTAAACTCCCACTGATTAGCAGGTGATGGAATAAAACTCTGTTTTAATAATGTGATAGCCGTTGTTTCATCTAGTTGTGCTTTTGCTATACGCGCCTCAAAGCCTGCCTGAATAAGTATATTTTGTAACAGTATCGCCTGCTCCAAAGCATTACCACTCGCAGTTTGTAATGCGTTTTCAGGAGTTAGCTGATAGCCCGGAGAAGGACTGTATTGAATGTTTTTTGACAGCCACTGAATGATTTTTTTCTCATCATATTCATTATGCTCGGCTACGGCATCCAGTGAAAGATACTGCTGAGGAATCTGATTGCTCAACTCAGTAAGAGCTTCAATAATTTCTGTTTCTGCTATCTCTTTTTTTTCTTCGGCAAAAGATATAGAAGATATGATTATAAAGCTGATCAGTAACAATAAACGTAACATTGCAATCTCCTGTAAGTTAATGTGTTTTAGAAGGAGACACACATCTCATTTGGGAGTCCACGATTACCCTGTCTCCGATAAAAATTTTCACCGATCGCACCTAAGTTCGATAGATTCACGTCCTTAACTTTTGGACTACGAATGCAGATATAATTTCCCGCTACAGAATGCAGATCTGCTTCAATCGTTAATGTACCGCTGGCATTTTTACGGATCTTTCGACGCATGGTGGCATCAAGAACAATTTGTGCCTTGCATCCATTCGAAGAAACTGATCGCGCTCGTTGTGTTATCAGAGTTTTACGTTTAGAAATTTTCTCTTCCATCGGTAAATAGTTATTCACCATGCTTAATATGACAGCAGGATTCGGACGAATAATTACATCGAATACGCTACAATCTGTTGGTGTAAAACTTGTAAACCGCCATTTCAGGTTTGGTGAATTTGATCTGCAATCTCCCCATAAATGTGTGCGGGTACCGTTGTTCCAGCCAGGATTCTGGCTATGGAAGCAGACATTATTGTTAGACCGGGCGCTGATGCTACCGTTAGCTAAATTAAAGCGCCATGATTTCATTTCTGGTCTACCGGCATTGCAATCCCATAAATGAATTCGGTTGCCATTGGCCCAGCCTCCGGCAGCTTTATGTAAACATTTACCGCGATAACCATTGCTGGAAATCAGGCCCGTCCGATTGTCATAGGTCCACTGTTGCGAAGCAACGTTTCCCATTTGGCAATCCTGGATCACAAGCGGCGCGCCATTGTTCCCACTTGTGACACCCAGACATTTTGCCATATTGCCAGCACTGCGTAGATAATCTGCATTAGCCGTTGTGTATGTAATCCCCGGTATTATTAAGAAGCTAGGAATTGAAATGATCGCAAGTACTACTGTTTTGATTAGGTTTGTCATTTTGAAGCTCCTCTTTCAATTAATAAATGGATATAGAAATCTACAATTCGTTTTTATTTGATAAAAAGTGCCTAGCCGCAGCGTAGCGCAGACAACGTTGGAACGCAGTTACGACGACCCGAAGGGCGAGGTTTTCATTAAATCGAATTAAAAACCACGTAAAAGTAGGGGGGTGTGCTCTTTTTTATATTTTAAATAGAAATGATCACTCTTCTACTGAGTCGATATACGGTATAAATATTTGAGCTGATATCAGCAACATAAATAAGTCAGCAGTTTTATAGTGATTTTTTCATCTAATTCTCCTGTTTATGTTTGCTTACAGATCTCTTCATCTTTCAACGGTAGACTACTAGCGGTAGTTTCAATTTCCTTTGCTAAAGCATAAACATCGCCGGCATTAGTCTCACTACCTTTACCGCTATACAGTATGAGCTTATCTACCAGTTCACCTACGTTATCTCTATATTCACGGTTTATATTGCGACTTTTATCGCAATAATGAATCTTATTTTTAGGCCTTATATAGTTCACTGATTCAATCAGGGACAGACCTTTTTGGAACTCCTGTCTATTCATAATATCCCCCTTGGCTGATAGTCCTTTTTGCATTGCCTCACCACTTGTTCGGATTAAAGCCGATGTAGCCAGCATTACTTCCTGTGTTGACGGGTTTACATTGTAAATAGATGTTTGCAATCGACTGACTAGCATAGAGACAGTTTTTTGCACAGCATTTTGCGCTTCTCTTTTTTTATAGTCAGTCTCTAGCAAGCTTGATATCGTTTCGGGTTTAGCTAAATCCATCAGTTCTTGTTTAAAATTAGGTATTTTGTATTTTATGAGTACCGGTTCAATCGATATGTAGTCAGATTGAATATCAGGACCAACACTTGCTACAGCAACAGACTTCCATAGTTCCTTTTCCTCAGGTGTTGAATTCCGACTCACCGTTTGTCCTGCAGTACGATAACTGCTTAATGCAGATTGGATACGACCCACGTGAACTAAATACGCAACTTTATCAGTTGCAGGGTCTCCCTTAGAAACATGGCCTTGTGCCTCACCTTTCCAAGGTGTTTTATCTACATTAATTGCCTTGGTAGGTTTTGACGGCACAGTACTAGATTTACTATTGGCGGTATTCTGTTGCTCAGATATGTCGTCATCACTACCACATGCATATAGAAATAGTGAACAACTCAATATAATAAACAGATTCAACTGACTATTCTTTTTCATCACTTTTCCTTTTATACAGTTAATAACTCTATGAAATAAGTAATCTTAAGATTAATTAGGCGCGACAACTCACATTCACGTCTTTCCAAGTTAAATTTAGAGCTACTCCGTCTATATCACTAATGCTAAAACGTATACGTATAGCTTTTCTGCGGATTCCATTTGCATCAGGGCGATTCCCATCCCAGTTAATCACCGCTCTCGAATTAACATAAAATATTCCACCACGAGATTTTATAAATTTTGCTGGTTTTGTGCGCTGACCATCAATGGAGAAACGTGTAGAACCCGAAAAAGTACCGATAGTTTTAATCAAACCAGTCAATTTAAGATAATCATTTCTATTACATTGTCCTGATGGTTCTAGAATTATCGGTACGGCAGTTAATGATATTGCTTTGATTAATTCTGCAACGGGACGCCCACTGGGTGTTTTACGTTTGGATACAATTCTTTTCGCCTTACCCGATGTTGTATTGATTGGAGCTGTTTGAACTCTTGGTCCTGCTTGTTGCATTGACCCTGGTCTAGTGGTGATTGGAGCCGCTTGAACTCGTGGACCTGCTTGTTGTATTGAGACTGGTCTAGTATTGACAACATGTGTTGGATCAATGGCTTTACACCTTATAGCGACATTTAATGAGGTACCTGTAATGATTTTTAGCTTTCTAGGTAGGAAAGCAGTGCCAGGCCCACTTGCAACTATTCGCCTTACTGTGATTTTGACGTGGTAGGCATGTCTCAGGTTTATTTCTCGGCCTTCACGAATAAATAAGTCCCTTGTACTTCCTCTTGTTCTATGCAGTTGTTCATTGCAGATAGCTAGTGGTGATGTTGCACTTCTTCCCTGTTTTGGATTGGTGTAGCTAAATCTAATTCCAACTGGCTCATTCTCCTCTCCAGACCATACTGCTGCTGGCACACGTTGATTAACAAGAAATTCATTTCCACTACGCGGAAACCCAACAAGGTTTTCATCTGCAATTACATCAAACCATGCATATATTCTATCGGTGTCAATCCTGGTATAGCTCCTTCCATTGGTAGAACTAACAACAATCTCAGTGCGTTTACCCTTAAATGCAATGTTTTCATCTATTTGCTTGAATTGAATATTGTAGCGTCCAGTGTTTCTTGCAAATACAGATGTTGCAAAGGAAAACGTCGTAATCAAAATCACAAATAAATAGGTCGATCTTACTTTCCACGAAATCATGACAGCATCTCCTTATACATACAGCATTAACTAATACATATAATTAATCTTAGTATATATATATATTATTTCCGTGAAATAACGCACAAAATTTAAATTTATTTAATCCATAAACAAAAAGGCACTTGATAAGTATTTTATGTTTATGAGTAATGCTGATATATATATATGGTTGAAAAGTACTCCCTACTTTTAAGCACTTTCTCTATTTCTTAACCAGCTTGAACCATTGCTAGATTAACGTCTAAGCCCATGCATTCCATCTTTTCAACTATCCGACCGTATCTGTCACGCTTATCATATTTAACTGTTAAAGACTATTTTTTATTCAAGTGGCTATTGTAGTAGGCAGGATCAAATTCACCGTAAATAAAAATCTCAGATCCCAAGATAATTCAGTTAAAGATAGCTCCCCTTCTAAATTGGATACATCGGATGCAGATGGCATTGTAGTTATTAAGCCAACTGAAGTTAAAATGAATAATAAGCCCTCCAAAGGGCTGAAAGAGCAGATTGAGACTAAAACAACCGTCACCAAGCAACAAAATAAATCAAACGTAAAGAATGAGGAACCAAAACCGTCTGAAGTGTTATCCAGCAATGCTGCTGGCAATGATCATCAAACGTTTTTCAGCACCTGTGCCAAATTGATCAAGCCACAGCAACTGATTTTTGGAAGACAGTCCTAGCTGCCCCCAGCTTTTCTCCTTTGGAACATCAACGTTTAAAATTTCATTTTCAAATTTTGCAATATCATCAAAGCTGGCTCTTCGTTTTGTCTCCAAACGAGTTTCCCAATTACTGCCGAAGCCGTTTCCATGAACAGGATTACAGAAGATTCTTGTAGAATACAAGCTAGTTTAATAAGTTGAGATAAACATATTTTTCATTTTCTCTGTAGACTACAATCCATTAAGATGCCCATATTTAACAAGGATTAAAACATGAGTTTTGGAAATATCGTTCTACTAGTCATTGGGACAATCGCTGCATATCTGGTATTAATCTACAATAAATTTGTATCTTTAAGAGCGGGAATTGATGCCTCGTGGTCAGATATTGATGTACAACTTAAACGTCGGTATGACCTGATACCAGCGTTGGTTGATACCGTCAAAGGTTATAAAGATTACGAAGCAGAGACACTTGAAAAAGTCATTCAAGCACGTCAGCAAGGTGTAAGTGCTGGCACCATGGATGAGAAAGCAGCTGCAGCAAATATGCTCTCTGGTGCATTAGGTAAAATGTTTGCGCTGGCAGAGGCTTACCCAGACCTTAAAGCCAATACCACTTTCATCAAACTCCAAAATGAATTATCAAGCCTTGAAGATGCATTACAAAACGCACGACGCTACTACAATGCTATCGTTAGAGACTATAACGCCAAGCTTGAATCATTCCCTGATCTGTTTGTGGCCAGAAAGTTTAACTTCACCTCACGGGATTATTTTGAGCTAGATGCAAGTGAAGCCGAAGCCGTTAAAGAGATGCCTAAGATTGATCTTTGATTAAAAACGGGTATTAATCATGTTGAAAAAACTGCTTCTTTTTGTATTACTTTTAGCACCCGTTTCTACCCTATGGGCTGAAAAAATATCTACCTATAATATCAATGTTGAAGTTAAACAAAGTGGTGAATTATTTATTGTAGAAACAATCGATTACGATTTTGGCAGCTTGGAAAAACATGGCGTTTTTCGTGATATTCCCTTTACCGTAAAAAATGATTCAAATGTAAAAGACCTGGGCTTATCTGATTTTTCCGTGGCACTTGATGGTGATACCGTTGAGTGGAAAAAATCTATGATGAAATCTGCCCATGCTGGTGAGATCATCCGTATAAAAATAGGTTCTGCATCGAGCTATGTGACTGGCAAGCATACCTATAAAATTTCCTACAAGGTTAAAAAAGGTGTTTTGCCAGCTACTGGAAAAAACAGTGCATATGATGCAATACGATGGAACGTAATTGGCACGGGCTGGACAGTTCCGCTTCATAACATCACCGCGCAGTTTTTTCTTCCAGATTCGCTCTCCCAAGGAAAAAGCAACGTTTCAACATTTACCGGAATATATGGTTCTACAACCAGCAGTGCGAGAAGCAAGTGGGTTAATTCTAAACAATTACAAGTGGATGTTAGGGGACTAAATCCCCAGGAAGGGCTTACCGTTGAGATTGCTTACCCAGTAAATACATTGGATCAAAATGGTCTTGATAATGTTAAAGCGACCTTGTTCGATCAGATCGTGGGTAATTGGCAGTGGGCAGCATTGCTTGGTTTTTTTGTGTACCTGCGTAATGCGTTCAAAAAATATGCAGGGATCAGCGATAAACGCTCTGTTGCTGTCCAATATGAAGCCCCCAAAGGAATGACCGTTTTACAGTCCGGTTTAATTCTGGATAAGTTTGCGGATAACGAAGACTTTGCCGCAGCCGTGATGGAATTGGGGTATCTGGGTTATCTGGAAATAACTCAGGAAAACAAAAAAGATGAGCCAACCCTAACCCGTACAAAAAAACAGGATGAAGGTTTAAGCAAAAATCAAAAATACCTGCTTGACGACATTCTCTTCAAAAATTCAGAAACATTCATTATGCATTCGTCTGCTACAAAATCCCAGGCAACCCAGCTACGCCATGGCTTTGAACATATTAATAATAATCTATATGCATGGTCCGCTGAAGATGGCTACATGGTAGATAACCCCAAAAAAATACGTACCCAATTTTTATGGAAAAGTTTAGTTCTACTCCTACCCATTTTGATATTAGCATTTGCCACACTGTTTTATAAACAGGGTACAGATGCAGTTTTTGTACTTTTGTTTCCCATCATTTTTGGTGGTGTTGCACTATTCATGATTCTTAGCAAGGGCACCTTAAATAAAATATTTGGACTGGTTTTTGGAACTGCAGGCATGATGCCCTTAATCATTCTTTATCAGGAAGGCCTCACACTCAGCACTATACTCTTAGGACCTATTGGAGTAGTCATTATTATTGTTGCTGCATTAGCTTACACCTATAAAAAACTCGGAAATTTTACCCAGAAAGGAGCGTATGCCCAGACCGACTTATTAGGTCTCAAGACATTCATAAAACGTGTAAAACAGGATGAGATAAAAAGACGACTTGAGTATGATCCTCTTTACCTCGAAAAGATGCTGCCCTATGCGATACTGTTTGGTGAAACCAAGCACTGGCTCTCATTCTTCACTGTATTACACGTCACACACCCATCCTGGTATCACGGAAACCTCTCAAACATGCTACATTTATCTTCATCTATGAATAGTGCGGCTACTCCGCCTTCATCGGCTGGTGGAGGCATGTCAGGTGGAGGGGGTTCTTCCGGCGGTGGTGGAGGCGGCGGGGGCGGTGGTTCCTGGTAGCATAGGGGTGGATAAAGAACAACTTAAGTTAGGGAAATTAACCCGCCAGAATTAAATGTAATTCGAAATATGGTTTTCATATACCAGACGACTCTCCAGAAGTTTTACGCTGTTCAATATTGATGAATTTCCAGGTTTCTTGAATGGAAGAACCACCTATAATAAGAGAAAGTTTCAACACATCCCCCTTTTGTGTTTGATTCTCCAAGACTACGCAATCTGTTCTCGTTCAATAAAACAAGATACACTTTTAATGCATATTTATTCAATTCAGATTTTACTGAAATTATAATTTCAAATACGACTCCAGTATTAACACCATTGAATCCAAAAAATGAAAGTGACCACCCCCACTATCTGAGTGTAACCGGTTACACTAGAAATATAATTTAACTATTAAAGTTGGTGCTACTCGGGGGAGAGGAAATGATGAAGGACGTCAATAATTATAATAGTACAAGGTTACAAACAACCTTCGAGTCTTAAGCTCCAAATGAGTATGAAAACTCTCAAATTAATGTGTGTAATTAACCCAACCTAGAATATTCTCGCTGTTTGCAATTTAGGGTCTACACAGAATGGTTTTTTTCAGTTTATCAATTTAGACACGAAATAGACTCTCGTGGTGACTTGTTGTTGAATAGCATGGTGGCCTTTAGATGGTCTTCAGCAAATTAAAAAAGTGACTAAACTGGTGACTAAATAATGAGAATATTACAGATATAAAAAAAGGCTACACCTTAAAAAGATGTAACCCTTTGATATTAATGGTGCCGCAACCAAGAGTCGAACTCGGGACCTACTGATTACAAGTCT
>RCNE010000880.1_pt1 | contig 16255 bp, 16 predicted proteins | sample 2041361 | NCBI WGS metagenome assembly RCNE01 (sample SAMN09708229, study PRJNA481090) | Marine sediment metagenome, whole genome shotgun sequencing project.
TGGGCGCGGTCGATGATCTCGAGGCCGAGAAACGAGAAGAAGAAGTACATGACTGTGCAGGCGACAACGGCCCATCCCCAGCGGTAGTCGCCGACGAGTGCAAACAACAGGCCGACAACGGCGACCGCGGGCGCAGCGAGTCCGCTGAATCCGAAACCAATCTTGACGAACGCTGCGATCGTCGGGTTGCGGCGGAGCAACCCGGTGGACCAAAGCAAGGTCGAGGAAACGGCGAGCGCGGCGGCAATCCACCCCATCGTGCCGACCCACAGGTTCAACGCCGCGAAAGCCACCGATCCGAGCATCATCAGCACCGCAAGCACGGTGAGGTCGCCTGCCGCGGCCTGGCGCAACTCTTCGTCGCTCAGCTCCCGTTCCACCGCTGCAATCTACCGACGACCCAGGTTGCTTCAGAGTGGCGGGTTGGTCACGTAGCGATTGGCGGCGTCGAAGATCGACATCTGATCGCCGCTGGGCTGGTGGCAGGTCCAGCCACCCTCGGTGCCGGGCGCCAGTTGGTTGCGCAGGCGAATATTAGCGAAGGTGCCGCGCATCATGACCTCATGGTTGCCGCGCCGTGATCCGTAGGAGTTGAAGTCAGAGGGTTTGACGCCTTGCGCCTTGAGGTACTCGGCAGCGGGGCTGTCGGCCGCAATGCCGCCGGCTGGTGAGATGTGATCGGTTGTCACGGAATCGCCGAGCAGCGCCAGTGCACGGGCGCCTTCAATATTGCTTACAGCATCCGGGCTCTTACCCATGCCCTCGAAATACGGCGGGTTCTTCACATAGGTCGACGCTGCATCCCAGGTGTAAATCTCGCCCGTCGGGGAATCGATACTTTTCCAGTTGGCGTCACCCTCGAACACGCTGTCGTAACTGTTTTTGAACATGCTGGAGTCGATGTTCTTCGCAATCGTATCCTGCACTTCCTTCTGGCTCGGCCAGATATCTTTCATAAAGACAGGCTTACCGTCTTTGTCTTCACCCAGCGGATCATTGAACAGATCGACGTCCATGTTGCCCGCCAATGCGTACGCAACGACGAGCGGGGGAGACGCGAGGAAGTTCATCTGCACAAGTGCGTGAATGCGGCCCTCGAAGTTACGGTTTCCGGACAACACGCTCGTGCCGACGATGTCGCCTTTTTGTACGGCCGCAGCGATCTCGGGTTTCAGGGGACCAGAGTTGCCAATGCAGGTGGTACAGCCGTAGCCGACGTTATAGAAGCCGGCCGCTTCAAGGTCATCAATGAGCCCGGCTTTCTCCAGGTAATCGGTTACGACGCGTGACCCCGGTGCAAGGCTGGTCTTGACCCACGGCTTGGCCTTCAGTCCTTTGGCCGCCGCGTTTCTGGCGAGGAGGCCGGCTGCCAGCATTACTGCAGGGTTCGACGTATTCGTGCAGCTCGTGATTGCCGCTATAAGAATGGCGCCGTCACGAATCTCAACGTCCTGGCCGTCGATCTTCGCGATCGCGCTGCCGCCGCCCTTGCGATCTGCGATGGCTTTCTTCAGGTGCCCGCCATAGGTCTTTGCCGCCGCGCTCAAAGCGATACGGTCCTGCGGGCGTTTCGGGCCGGCGATGCTTGGTTCGACCGTCGACATATCCAGCTCCAGCGTATCGCTGTATAGCGCGTCGGGCTCGCCGTCGTGGCGCCACAGTCCCTGTTCTTTCGCATAGGCTTCGATAAGCTTGATCTGGTCGGCGTCGCGGCCGGACAGCTCGAGGTATCGAAGCGTCTCGCCATCGATCGGGAAGATGGCACAGGTCGAACCAAATTCCGGTGACATATTGCCGAGTGTCGCGCGGTCGGCCAGCGGCAGCTGCCCCAGGCCATCGCCAAAGAACTCGACGAATTTCCCGACAACGCCTTTTTTCCTGAGCATCTCGGTCACGGTCAGCACGAGGTCGGTCGCCGTCGTGCCTTCCTTGAGCTTACCGGCCAGTTTGAAGCCAACCACATTGGGGATCAGCATCGTGATGGGCTGGCCGAGCATTGCAGCCTCGGCTTCGATGCCACCAACGCCCCAGCCGAGGACGCCGAGGCCGTTGATCATGGTGGTGTGCGAGTCGGTGCCGACAACCGTATCCGGATAGGCGACATGCTGACCGTTCTTGTTCACGTCGAAAACGACACGGCTCAGGTACTCGAGGTTGACCTGGTGCACGATGCCGGTGTTCGGCGGAACGACGCGGAAGTTATCGAAAGCCGACTGTCCCCAGCGCAGGAAAGAGTAGCGTTCCTGGTTGCGCTGAAACTCGATCTTATTGTTGAGGTCGAGTGCGTTCGCCGCGCCGTAGTTGTCGACCTGCACCGAGTGGTCGATTACCAACTCGGCGGGGGACAGGGGGTTGATGCTGCTCGCAGAGCCGCCGAGCTTCACCACGGCGTCGCGCATTGCAGCAAGGTCGACGACAGCCGGCACGCCGGTGAAGTCCTGCAGGATGACGCGCGCAGGTGTGAACGAAATCTCCGTGCTCGGGGCCGCTTTCGCGTCCCAATTGGCCAGCGCGAGAATATCGTCGCGCGTGACATCGCGGCCGTCCTCGTGCCGGAGCAGGTTTTCGAGCAGGATCTTGAGGGAATAGGGCAGTCGTCCTACATGACCTTCTGTAACGGCGTCGAGGCGAAAGATCTCGAACTGGTTATCACCGACCGCAAGCGTTGAGCGAGCGCCAAAACTGTCCGTCATTGTCTGTTCTCCGGAGTTCTCAGGTTTACGTGGCGGCCAGGCAGCCACCGGGGTGCGCATTATAACGAAACGACTGCCGCTTCGCTCACAGACTTTTCTCGATAACGGCTCCGCCGAGACAGCGTTCTTCGTCGTAAAAGACGACGAACTGGCCCGGCGCGACCGCCTTCTGGCGTGTTTCGAATCGCACCTCGAGCGAGCCGTCGTCCTGCAGCGTTACCGTGCAGTCCTGGTCCTCCTGCCGATAGCGGATCTTGGCCTGGCACGGCATGCCATGCGTGAGCCCGTCCGGAGTTGCGCCAATCCAGCTGGCATCCGTCGCCCGGAGTCCGTCACTGAACAGCAGCTCGTGCTCGCCTTGCGCGACGATCAGGGCATTGGCGGGAAGGTCTTTTGCAACGACGTACCACGGCTCGTCGCCGCGGTCCTTGCGACCGCCGATGCGCAGGCCCTGTCGCTGGCCGAGCGTGTAATACATGAGTCCCTCGTGAGTGCCGACCTCATCCCCATCAGGCGTTCTCATTGGCCCGGGATTGGCGGGCAGGTAGGTGCTCAGGAATTCCCTGAAGGGACGCTCGCCAATGAAGCAGATACCGGTGCTGTCTTTCTTGTCGTGAATGGCAAGACCCGTATCACGCGCTATCCGTCGCACCTCGGCTTTTTCGAGGTCACCGAGCGGGAACACTGTTTCTGCAAGCGCCTCCGCACTGACCGCGTGCAGAAAGTAGCTCTGGTCCTTGTTGGAGTCCAGCCCTTTGAGCAGCGCGCCCTGACCGTCGATGATCGCGGTCCGCGCATAGTGTCCGGTTGCAAGGAGGTCGCCGCCAAGTCGCTTCGCATAGTCGCGAAACACGCCGAACTTGATCTCACGGTTGCAAAGCACATCCGGGTTCGGCGTACGACCCTTCCGGTACTCGTCCAGAAAGTACTCGAAAACCTGGTCCCGGTATTGTTTCGCAAAGTTGGCCGGGTGCAAGGGGATGTCGAGTTGCTCGCAAACACGGCGCGCGTCCTGCAGGTCTTCGGCGGCCGTGCAGTAGCCGTCGTCGTCTTCCCAGTTGGTCATGTGCAGCGCATGCACGTCAGCACCGGCTTCCTTGAGCAGGATGGCAGCCACAGCCGAATCCACGCCACCGGAAAGGCCGAGGATGACTCGTTTGTTCGCGACGCGATTTGCGAGGGTGGACGCCATAGGCGGCGGATTCTAACACCGTCCATTGCGAAGAGATCCGGCCGGAGCGGGGATTCCGGAGTCAACGGCGGATGACCTGCCAGTTGGCATCGTCGTTGTTGGCTTACGTCAGATTGACGTTTACACAGATAAAAGCTTCGCGGGTTACTTCGAAGGCGTCAATTCTGGGATGTACCTAGTGAGGCGTGTCAACCAGATATGAGTATATGCGTTTATTCTGATGAACACTTCGCAAAGGAGCGAAATCATGAAGACCCAGACAACAATCAGCATTCTCACAGCAACAGCACTTGCACTGGCCTCTTTTTCGGCCGTTGCGCAGGGCCAGCATGGTCAGTCCGGCGCACAGGCACAGGACCGGGCACAGGTAGAGCGAGGCCAGAAGGACTTTGATCGCGACCGCATGCGGGATCGTGACAGGACCACTTCACCGGAACGCGATCGAGACCGGATCCAGGATCAGGACCGGACGCATGTACCGGACAACGCGAATCCCGGCGGTAACGGTATCTACGGTAATGAGCTCATGAGCGTTGAAGAGCGTAACCAGTACCGTGAGCAACTGCGACTGAACGAGTCCAACCCGGAAGCCCAGACGAAACTCAAGGCGCAGCACCAGGAGAAAATGCAGGCGCGTGCCAAGAAGATGGGCGTCGAAGTCGATTCGCAAGGTCCCGGACCCAAATACGGCGACGGCATCTATGGCGGCGATCTCATGAACGTTCAGGAACGTAACCAGTACCGTGAACAGCTGAGGCTGACCGATTCGGATCCGAAAGCTCAAACGAAATTCAAGGCGCAGCACCAGGAGAAAATGCAGGCGCGTGCCAAGAAGATGGGCGTAGAGATCGATTCGGTTCCCGAGGTGGAAGAAGCCGAGTAATCGTCAACCTGATGGGAGGGGCCGATACCTGGGGTCCCTCCTGTTGGCAAGCTGGCGTCAGTTCTAATCAGTACGAATTTCTTACGAATACAAACGGGAGATCGAAATGGACAGGCTAGTACTCCGTGCAGCCGGATTGTTCGGCGTCGCGCTCGCAACACTGGGCGCTAATGCACTGGCGGAGGAGGGAGATTTAGCCATCAGTTGGGCATCGGGCATTGAATATTCGAGCGGTACCTATGGTGGAACAGACGACATAGAAGATCTTTACGTACCGTTGATTGCTCGTATTTCAACCGACCGGCTGGCATTCGAAGTGACTGTTCCCTACCTGAGCGTGACCGCACCGGTAGGTACCACGGTAACGGAGCCCGGCAATGAGCCGATAGCCGGTTCAGGCCCGACAGCAACCGAAAGCGGGTTAGGCGATGTTATCGCCGGCGTTACGCTATACGACGTTTTTTACAGCGACAGTCTTGGTGTTGCGCTCGACCTTACCGGCAAGATCAAGTTCGGAACGGCCGATGAAGCCAAGGGCCTCGGCACTGGCGAACAGGACTTCATGCTGCGCGCCGATCTCTACAAGTTCTTTGAGCAACTAACACTGATGGGCTCGGCGGGTTACAAGTATCGCGGCGATCCGGCCGACCTTGATCTCGAGAACGTATTTCTCGGTTCGGTCGGGGGCGCTTTTTCGGTTGCAGACGATACGCGAGTCGGTTTGATGTACGACTACCGTGAGTCTGCGCTGGCTGATGGCGATGCTGTTTCTGAATTGTCCGTGTTTCTATCCCGCGCATTGAGCGACACCTGGCACATGCAGCTCTACGCGTTCACAGGGTTTAGTGATAGCAGCGCCGACTGGGGCGCGGGTATTCTGTTCGAGATTTCGTAAGCCTGGTGGCCGTGAGGCTAGATAAGGTGTGCCGCTGCCAGGACGCGATCGACGTTCTGCTGCAGCGGCAGCATGCCGGTTAGCAACGTATCGGACTGACGCTTCCCGGAAGCATAGTCGTATACGCAGCGTAAGACCGTCGGTGAACGCAGCTTTGCGCGGCGGCCCTCGATCTCGGCCAGCGTCAGCCAGCGCCTGCCGATAATGCCGTCGTCCAGCTTCTCGTGCTCATTGCAACGGAGGTAATTGGCAGCGTAGACAATGCGCAGGAATTGCTGGCGCGTTTGCGGATGAATCCAGAGATAAACGCCAACCAGTTCACCGCAACTTATGTCGCAGGCAGTTTCTTCGGAGACTTCGCGAATGACCGCCTCTTCAGGCGATTCGCCGATTTCGATGTGTCCGCCGGGTTGACTCAGTACGCGCAGGCCCGAGGCGTGCTCCTCGACCAGCAGGAATTGACCATCGTTCTCGATAACAGCCGCAACTGTCAGATCGGTAGGGTGCATATTGTTCTATATTCCGAGTTGACGGAATTCTGTTTCGACTTCGCTGGCTAACCAGATCTCGTCGAACATCTTGCTGTAAAGCATTGCAACGGCAGGTTCGTGCGTATCCGCAATGCCTTCCCAGCGATTTGCCTGCAAGCGGTACACGAGTGCTCTTTCGTCGGCAATACAGAAAGCCTCTGCGTGCGTACGCAGATCCTCACGCACATGACGAAACTCGATATAGGTGTTGAGGCGTCGACCAAGATGCACGAAGTTATTGCCGTTCTTGACGGCGCGCGACGGATCCGAAATCAGGACGCGAATACGTGCATACGTCTGAGACAGTACGAGTCGCTTGACGATTTCAAGGAACTCCGGATCGTCATAAATCCCGGGCTCGAGGTCATGCGTGAAAATAGAAACTTTTCGCGAGCCCTCGCGCACCACCTCGATAGCGGCCTGGCGCATTTCTTCCTTCGTCGAAATGACCCAGCGCTTGCTGCTTTGCTCTGCTTGTTTCATAGGCCCACCATACTACCGGCGAGCGGACCAACAGCTTGCCAACTGCGTCACGTTTTGATGCATCTTTCCCAGTTGCAAACCATTCGCATCCCTCGCCATCCATGGGTTTCAGCGTACATGGGCGTACCAGCACAGGCCCAGGTTTGTTTACATATGGTCATTCCTGATCAGCCTGCTCAAAAGCGCCCTGTTCCAGCAGCCACTGCAGGCAGCCAACTCCGAGCTTGGCGGCCGTGTCCTGGTTGAGCCTGCGATGGGCACAAAGCGCCGCCACAGGCGGCCGCTCAGCCTCCACAAGCGTCCGCGCAGCGCCATTCACGTAGACATTCCGGTCGTCATACGCAATGCGCGCCATCCCGTGCAGGTGCAGCCGTCGGCGGGCTGACGGGGCTGCCAGAATCGTGGCGATTTCGGCAGCGTCGGGCGTGTCCGGTTGCAGCCACTGCTTAAGCTCCGTAACGGTCTCGCCAAGCGTCTCTGCGTGGCTGCCGGCACGGCTTCGGGCCTGTGGCGATAGGTAGCCAGGGCGAACCTCTGTTAGTTGCAGATCCGGGTCCTTATAGAAAGCTGGCGCTCGCATACCGATTGAGTAGGTGAGGCAAGCGCGCTTTGCGGTTCCCCAATGCGCGACGCCTGGCGGCAGGTAGAGGACGTCGCCTTTTTGCGCCAGGCAGGAATCCCCATGTTCAAACTCCCGCAGCAACGCAAGGTCGTCGCTCGCCGACGGGTCTTCCTCAACATGCGCGGTGGTGAAGCGCCAGTCTCTCAGGCCAATGCCCTGGCAAAGAAAGACGTCGTAGTTGTCCTGGTGCGGTCCGACGCCGCCGCCCGGCGCCGCGAAACTTATCATCAGGTCATCAATGCGCCAGTCCGGAATGAACGGGACTTGCTGGAACAAGCGGCGCATGGTCGGCAAGTGCTTGTCCACGTCATGTACCAGCAGAGTCCAGTCGCGTTTCGGCAGTGCCTGCAGATAGTCGGGTTCGAAAGGTCCGGATTCGACCCGATAGCGAGACTCGCTGCCGGCGCGTTCTGTAAATACGATACGCGACTCGACGTCGTCCAGTGTCGCGAGCCAGGCAAGTTCGTTGCGCGAAATCACAGGACGCATCGACTGGATGGCTTCCGGCATGAACAGCGGAGCCTTCTGCCAGTGGTCGGCAAGAAACTTCTGCGCTGAGAGCTTGCCGGGAAACCTGAGCACGAACGTTCAGGCTAGATGTCGCGGGCCTGTTGCGCCGCGAGCCCGATGTAGGCCTCCGGTGTCAGGTCGCGCAGTCGCTGTTTTTCGGCATCGGGAATGTCGAGCGTTTCGATAAAGCTGAGCAAGACATCTTTCGAAACCGCCTGTCCGCGTGTCAGGGCTTTGAGCTTTTCGTAGGGCTCCGGAATGCCGTAACGCCGCATGACGGTCTGTACGGCTTCGGCTAGAACCTCCCACGCGCCCGATACGTCCGCCTGTATGACATCACGATTCACCTGCAGTTTGCCGACGCCCTTTTTGAGAGATTGCAGGGCTATCAGGATGTAGGCGACGGCGACTCCAAGATTGCGCTGCACTGTCGAGTCCGTGAGGTCCCGCTGCCAGCGTGAGATCGGCAGCTTTGCAGCGAAGTGGCCGAGCAGGGCGTTGGCCAGGCCCAGGTTGCCTTCGGCGTTTTCGAAATCTATCGGGTTGACCTTGTGCGGCATAGTTGATGAGCCAACCTCGTCCTTCGCGACCGTTTGTTTGAAGTAACCCAGCGAAATGTAGCCCCAGACGTCGCGTGCAAAATCGATCAGTATCGTGTTGTACCGTTCCAGCGCGTGAGCGTACTCAGCGGTCCAGTCGTGCGGTTCGATCTGTGTCGTGTAAGGGTTCGGCTGTATGCCCAGCGACTCGACGAAGCGATGGCTGATGGCCGGCCAGTCGGCATCGGGGTAGGCGATCGCATGTGCGTTGTAGTTGCCGACGGCACCGTTGAACTTGCCGAGAATCTCGACATCCTTGAAACGCTGCTGGGCGCGTTCCAGCCGTGCGACGACGTTCGCCAGTTCCTTGCCGAGCGTTGTCGGGCTTGCCGTCTGACCGTGGGTCCGCGAGAGCATCGGCAGGTCGGCGTATTCACGTGCCATCGCTTTCAGCCTGTTCTGCAATTCGCGCATCGGCGGAAGTACGACATCCGACCGCGCGGAGCGCAGCATCAGCGCATAGGACAGGTTGTTGATGTCCTCCGACGTGCAGCCGAAGTGCAGAAAGTCCTTTAACGGCTGCGTCTCGGGTCCGTCGCCCAGGCGCTCCCGAATAAAATACTCGACGGCTTTGACGTCGTGATTGGTCTTCGACTCGATCTGCTTGATGCGCTCAGCGTCATCGAGGGAGAAGTCGTCAACGATGTGATTCAGCACGTCTTTCATGACGGACGACAGCGGGCCCACCTCGCCGATGTCGGCTTCGTCGGCAAGGCTCTGCAGCCAGCGCACTTCGACAAGCACGCGAAAGCGCATGAGCCCGTATTCGCTGAAAATATCGCGGAGATTTTCGACCTTGCCGGCATAGCGCCCGTCGGTCGGGGAGAGGGCTCTCAAGGGGGAGACTTTCATGTGGAAAACCAGTGTAGACTTGCGCGCGCAAAGCGAGAATCATACACGTTTTGAGACTAATCGAAGCGGCGCTTTTCGGCGCCGAAAACACCAAACAGGATCCGGGACCAGCCATGGCAGACAAAGAATTTCGCATCGAGCATGACAGTATGGGTGAACTTGAGGTTCCCGCCGATGCACTCTGGGGCGCGCAAACACAGCGCGCGGTTAATAACTTTCCGATCAGCGGCCTCAGGATGCCGCGCCAGTTCATCGCGGCCCTCGGCCTGGTGAAATGGGCTGCGGCGGGCGCCAACGCTGAGTTGGGCCTCATCTCGACAGAGATTGCGGTCGCCATACAAAAAACGTCGCTGGCCGTTGCCGCTGGCGACTATGACGAGCATTTTCCGATCGATGTTTTTCAGACCGGCTCCGGCACCAGTTCCAACATGAATGCGAACGAGGTCATATCCCACCTCGCAACGGCGAGTCTCGGCAAAGAAGTTCATCCAAATGACCACGTCAACATGAGCCAGAGCAGCAATGACGTGATCCCTACCTGCGTGCACGTCAGCGCCGCGCTCGCTATTCACGAGCAATTGCTGCCAGCATTGCGGCATCTCTCCAAGACCCTCGAGAAGAAGGCGGATGAGACTCGTGACGTCGTAAAGACCGGGCGCACGCATCTGATGGATGCCATGCCGGTGACGATGGGACAAGAGCTTGACGGCTGGCGTTCGCAGATCGATCACGCCAGGGAACGCCTGGCCGATACGATGAAACGCCTGGCAGCGCTGGCGCAAGGCGGCACCGCGGTGGGCACAGGTATCAATGCCCATCCTCTCTTCGGCGCCAAGGTCGCCCTGTTGCTGAGCGAGCATACCGGCGTAGCCTTTGAAGTGGCGGACAACCTGTTTGAGGCATTGAGCTCGCAGGATGCGGCGGTCGAGACCTCCGGTCAGCTGCGCGTGCTCGCAGTCAGCCTGACGAAGATTTCTAACGACCTGCGCTGGATGAACTCCGGGCCGTTGGCCGGTATCGGGGATATCGAATTGGCCGCGCTACAGCCGGGCTCGAGCATCATGCCGGGCAAGGTTAATCCGGTCATACCTGAGGCGGTCGCCATGGTCTGCGCCCAGGTAATCGGCAACGACCTGACCATCACCATCGGTGGCCAGTCCGGCAATTTCCAGTTGAATGTGATGCTGCCCGTCGTGGTTCACAACCTGATCCAGAGCATCGAGACCCTTGCCAACGCGAGCGTGTGCCTGGCAGACAATGCGATTAAGGGGTTCACGGTCAACACCGCCAATATCAATCGTGCGCTGGATCGCAACCCGATCCTGGTAACGGCCCTGAACCCGGTCATCGGGTACGAGAAGGGCGCCGCGATCGCCAAGCAGGCCTACAAGGAAGGGCGCCCGGTCAAGGACGTCGCCCGTGACATGACCGACCTTACCGACGAGGAACTCGATCGACTGCTCGATCCGGCGAGCCTGACCGAGGGTGGGATCAAACATTAACGATTCCCGTAAGCCGGGGTCGCTGACCGCAGATCTTTTGCGCGAGCGCCTCGCAGGCACAACGCTGCACGAGGATCCGCTGGCAGTCAGTCTCCCGCCAGGCAGCGAGCATTGGCCGGCGCCGATGCGTGAGCAACTCGCGGCAACGTTGAAGCCAGCCGGCGTGCTGATTCCCGTCATGCAGCGGGCTACCGAGCTCTCGTTGCTGCTGACACAGCGTTCCGCCGAGCTGAAGCACCATGCAGGACAAGTGAGTTTCCCCGGTGGCCGCATGGAAGAGTATGACCAGGACGTGCGCGTAACTGCCCTCAGGGAGACCCACGAGGAGGTCGGTATCGAGCCGCATCATGTGTCTGTGATCGGCTATCTCGGGGCAATGCCCACCACAACCGGCTACGCCGTGACACCGGTGGTCGGGCTGGTCAGTGATACGGCCAACCTGGTCATTGACCATACCGAGGTAGAGTATGCCTTCGAGGTACCGCTCGAGTTTGTGCTGGACGAGGCCAACGACCGGTACGGGGAACGCGAGTTTCACGGCCGCCGATTCTCGATGCTCGAGTTCCACTACGAAGGTGAGAGGATCTGGGGGGCGACCGCGCAGATGTTATTAACCTTCCGTAAGTACCTTATAAAACAATAAACTATGAATAGTATCGAGAATCTACTTGAAGTAATGCAGCGCCTGCGCGACCCGCAGGACGGCTGTCCCTGGGACCTGCAGCAGACCTTCGAGACGATAGCGCCGTACACAATCGAGGAAGCGTACGAGGTAGCCGACGCGATCGAGCGCGGCGACCTCAACGACCTCAAGGGCGAACTGGGGGACCTGTTGCTGCAGGTCGTGTTTCATGCCCAGATCGCGGCCGAAGCAGGCCAGTTCGATTTCAACGACGTTGCCGACGGCATATTCGAGAAGATGGTGCGGCGGCATCCGCATGTATTCGGTAACGAGCAGGAGCGCGCCAACGGCAAGGTCGACGGCAGCTGGGAGGAGATCAAGGAGCAGGAACGCGCATCCGGCACTGAGGATAGCAGTGCGCTGGCGGGGGTCGCAAAGGCGCTGCCAGCACTGAAACGGGCCCAGAAGCTGGGCAAGCGGGCCGGGAGGGTCGGCTTTGACTGGCCCGATACGCGCGGCGTCAAAGCGAAGATCCAGGAAGAACTCGAAGAGCTCGAACTCGCGGTGGGTACGCGTAAACCCGGCGATATTGAGGAAGAGCTTGGGGATGTGCTGTTTGCCGTGGTCAACCTGGCTCGGCACCACGATATCGATCCCGAGAAAGCGCTGAGCGGCGCCAACACTAAATTTGAGCGGCGTTTTCGGGATATGGAAGCGGAAATCGTCCAAAAAGGCAGCACGATCAAGGAATTCTCGCTGGAGACCCTCGACCAGGAGTGGCGTGCCGCCAAGAAGCGCGTCGGCTAGTCGGCCCGGCGTTCATAAGCCGTTCAGAAAACGGGCTTTTTTTGCGTTTTTTCATTCAGCAACGGTTCATTGCACCGGGACTATTCTTGTCCACAAGCTGGCTACAGCCGGCTTTTAGTGACAAGGAGCAGGACAATGAACAGACAATTCACCGCATGGATAAGCGCATTACTTCTGATTGGTGTGACCGGTAGCGCATTGGCCGATCAAAATTCCCGTGCGGCGCGGAACGAACGCGCCCAGTACGACTATGCCAAGGTGGTTTCTTCGCAGCCAATCATCAACTACGTCACCGTCAAAACGCCGGTTCGCGAGTGCTGGGAAGAGATGCAGTACTACACGGTCGATCGCCGCCCGCAACGTGGCAACGGCGGCGCACTGTTTGGTGCAATCCTCGGTGGCGTAATCGGCCACCAGGTTGGTAGTGGTCGCGGCAATGACGCCGCCACAGTGGCAGGCACCTTGATCGGTGCGGCTATCGGTGGCGAGGCTTCGCAGCGAGGCAACGAAGGCTACGGTGAAGAGCGTATCGCCCGGCCGATCGAGCGTTGTGAGACCCGCTTCCAGTCGCACCAGGAAGAGCGTATCGACGGTTACCGTGTGACCTACCGCTACAACGGTCAGAAATACAGCACCGTGATGCCGTATGACCCCGGCAAGCGGCTTCGCGTCCGTGTTGACGTACGGCCGGCCGGGTAAGCCCGAGGTACGATGTGACGCGATTCATTGCAATCACCGCACGCTCGTACGAAACTTGGCTTATGCGTTTCGTATTGACATGTTTGCTACTGACCGGGCTGGCGCTCTTGCCAGCCCGAGCCGACGCGTTCTCGGTCGAACAGGCTTTGAACGCACAGCCTTTGCAGTACCAGGGCGAGCAGGGCCTCCAGGTGACGCAGCAAGGCGGTATGACGCTGTCACAGGCAATCGAATCGGTCCGCAGCCGTACCGGGGGTCGCGTGGTCAACGCCGAGACCCGGGTACAGGGCGGGCGCGAGGTGCATTACATCAAAGTCCTCACCAAAGACGGCAAGGTCAAGACCCACAAGGTCAATGGCCGGCGCCGCTAGATCTCTGTAACGCCGAATCAGGAACCGGAACATGCGACTGCTGGTAATTGAAGATGACGCTACTCTGCGCGAGTCACTCGCCCAGAAGCTTGGTGAGTCCGGTTTTGCGGTAGAGCAGGCAGCTGATGGCAGGGAGGGGCTCTACCAGGCGATGGAGTACCCCGTCGACCTCGCGATCATCGATCTCGGTCTGCCTGAAATATCAGGCCTCGAGATCATCAAGAAAGTCCGCGAAGAGGGCAAGTCCTACCCGATCCTGATTCTCACAGCGCGAGATCGCTGGGAAGACAAGGTCGATGGACTGAGCGCCGGCGCTGACGACTATGTTGTCAAACCGTTCCATTTCGAAGAGGTGAGCGCGCGCGTCAATGCACTGTTGCGACGCAGCGGCGGCTGGGCATCGTCCGTGCTGGCGGCAGGCCCGGTTGCGCTGGACACGTCTCGCCAGGAGCTGACGGTGAGCGAAGCCACGATCGACCTGACCAGCTTCGAATACAAGATTATCGAGTACCTGATGCTGCGGGCCGGCCAGGTCATCTCCAAGTCGGAACTGACGGATCGACTTTACGACCAGGACTTCGAGCGTGACAGCAACGTGATTGAGGTCTTTATCGGCCGGCTGCGCAAGAAGATGGATCCGGATAACTCGCTTAAACCCATTGAGACGCTACGGGGTCGCGGCTACCGCTTCGCGCTGGAGCGAAATCAGTCAGGCTGAACGGATTCATGCGCTCCCTCAGCAGCCGACTACTGGTTTCAGTCAGTGTGCTGCTTTTGGTGTTCTTCGGCGCAACTATTGCTGTTCTGGACAGCGCTTTCACTGAAGCCGGCGAGCAGGCGCGTCGCGATATTCTCGACGGACACCTTGTTGCCTTGCTGGCAGCGGCCGAGCCGGATGACAGCGGCCAGTTGATGTTACCCGAGCGCCTCCGCGAGCCACGCTTCGAGAATATTGGCTCGGGACTTTATGCGGAGCTGCGAGATGCCGGCGGCGAGGTCATCTGGCGTTCGCGTTCGGCGCTGGGACTCGAGATCCCCAAAGGCGTAACGCCGGAACCCGGCAATCATCTGTTCGCGCGCGAGAACCTCGAGGACGGTACGCCGCTTTTAACCCTGAGCCTCACGGTGCAGTGGGAATTCTCCGACGAAGAACTCAAGCCTTACGTATTCAAGGTGGCTGAGAGCCTCGATTCTTTCAATGCGCAGGTCGCGAGTTTTCGCCGGCAACTGTTCGGCTGGTTTGCGGCGGTCGCGCTGACGATGGTGCTGGCATTTTCGATGTTGCTGCGCGGGCTCCTGAAGCCGCTAAGGCAGATCGAGACCGAGATAACGGAAATCGAGGAGGGCAAACGCGAGTCGCTCTCCGGTGCATTCCCGACCGAACTTACCGGTGTATCCCGGAATATGAACCTGCTCATCGACAGCGAGCGTGCCCGCTCCGATCGTTATCGCTATACGCTCGACAACCTGGCACACAGTCTGAAGACACCACTCGCCGCTATGCGTGCATTGCTGCACGACAGGCGGAAAGGTGATTTCGGTGAACGCTTTAACGAACAGATCGATCGCATGGACGAAATCGTTCGCTACCAGTTACGTAAGCCCGCCGCCTCCGCGGCCAACAACCTCGTTCTGAAACCGGTTGCGGTCGAAAAGGAAGTCGGTCGGCTGGTCGATGGTCTCAAGAAAGTTTATCGCGACAAGGATCCCGAGTTCGACGTCAGCATTGCGACAGGGATGCTGTTCCGTGGGGATACCGGCGATTTCCTGGAGCTTGCCGGTAACTTGCTCGACAACGCCTGCAAGTGGTGCGAGCGACGCGTGCGTATTAGCGTGGTGCCATCCACGGCTGCCGGCGTCGTCGCCAGCGGCATGGTACTGACCGTGTCAGACGACGGTCCCGGTATTCCACAAGACGCCGCCGATGCTCTGCTGCAGCGTGGCATGCGGCTGGACGAGTCGACGCCGGGACACGGCATCGGGCTCGCCGTCGTCAAGGATATAGCCCGCTCCTATGGGGGTCAGCTATCGATCAGCAAGTCCGAGCTCGGCGGCGCGGAGATCAGTGTTTCTATACCGCCGGTGTCGTCGGCGAATTAGAGCTGACGTTGCGAAGGACTCGCCTTGCCGGCAGGAAGTCCAGCCAACGCAGAATTCGTGACCTTTCGAAAACGCTGAAATACCGGCAGAGCAGTGCTATATGACTCTCGTATCGTCGGGTTTTTTTACAATCTGAACATCAGCGTTATCTAATAGAAAAACAAGTTCCTGATAACGTGAAAGATCTTCGACCGGTATGGTTCTTGCAGACCACAACCCCATAAGAAATAAAGTTAACGTGGGTTGGGGCTGGAATCATGAGAAAAATCGCCGTACAGGTTGGACTGACATTGTGCTTGATGTTCGCGGTAATGGATGCGGATGCGACCACCATTGGGATAGAACCGGCTGATCAGACCGTAGTGGTCGGTGATACGGTTACGGTCGATATCGTCATTGACACCGAATTTCTGATCGGCGCATTCGATCTCAACCTCAATTTCGACTCTTCTATCCTATCGTTCGTTAACCTCTTATTTGGTGGCTTCGTCGGAAACGGTGACGAATTGGACTTCGTGAATGGATCGGTTCGAAATGCCCCCTTCGCCGATAATGGCGTCGTGAATTTCGCCGAGTTTTTCAACGAGGTTTTTGACAGTACCGGCCTGTCGCAGCTACAAGGCAATGGAGAGTTTGTGTTGGCCAGCATTACCTTCGATGCGATCGGTTTAGGACTTAGTAGCTTGTCATTATCCGACTTGACCCTTGGTGAGTTCGATATTTTCGCTGATCCACTAACGGCTAGTCTGTTCGGAGCCTCGATTAGGGTAACCGAACGACCTGTTTCAGTCCCCGAGCCGTCAACCTGGTTGCTTATGCTAACCGGCCTGGGCCTCATTCTCGCACGCAGAACACGAACAGTTCACTAAAGACTGCCGCGAAAACGCTCAAGCAA
>RCNE010000881.1_pt1 | contig 16253 bp, 16 predicted proteins | sample 2041361 | NCBI WGS metagenome assembly RCNE01 (sample SAMN09708229, study PRJNA481090) | Marine sediment metagenome, whole genome shotgun sequencing project.
GATCGAACAGCCACCGTGCTTGGGCGACTACACGAATCACTCGAGGCGTCCCTGCGTAACGAGGGCATTGAACTCGACGGCTTCGACGTTCGCCACCAGGCGGATCCAGAGTCGAATGAAGAGGCTGCCGCTGACGTCGATACGTCACGAGACGACGCGACCGACGAACGGTTCGAGTTTCTCTCCGTTGTCGACGAGATCGATCTCACCGCTGACGGTGCCATCACCTCCGATTCTTCTGCAGTTCCTCTTGGGGCTGTGACCACAACCGACCAACCAACCGATCTTCGGATTTAGGAGCAAACAATGATCAACGCAATCACCGGTGCCCCAACGACCGAGGGCAGCAAACAAACCATCGCCGGCGCAACCGCTGGGGACACTGACATGTTTCTGCAGCTTCTCGTGGCACAGGTCCGGTACCAGGACCCGCTCGAGCCAATGAACAACAACGAAGCAATGGCGCAGACAGCGCAGTTCACGATGGTCGAACAGTTGACCCAGGTGGCCGAACAACAACGGGAATTGCTGGCCTTTCAACAGGCCACCTTGGCCGCCGGGATGCTCGGGCGATCTGCAACCGGTATCGATGAAATTTCCGGTTCGATAATCAGTGGCGTGGTGAGCTCAGTCGAGTTCAACCAGGGCGATCCACAGCTCGTGATCGACGGACAACGAATTGCTGTCGACTCGATCGTGTCGACGTCAGACCCAGTAGCCCAGTCACAAGATCAGCCCCAAACAAACTCGGAGAACGAGGACCCACCCGCTTTGTAGATCTCACCGTAATTCGCAGGACGAACCTGAAGCCACGGACGGCAAACGACTCATCGAACGACCCAATAGGAGACATCATCATGATGCGTTCAATGTTCTCGGCCGTCTCTGGACTCCGAGCCCACCAAACCATGGCCGACGTAATCGGCAACAACATCGCAAACGTCAACACGACTGGCTTCAAGTCAAGCCGTGTGGAGTTTGCCGACACACTTTCACAGCTACAACAAGCAGGTTCGCTCGCCAACGAGTCGACCGGCTCCGTTAATCCAACGCAGGTTGGACTCGGTGTGAAGGTTGCGGCCACGCAGCTGTCGCAGACGCCAGGCGCCGCGCTTGTGACGAACCAAACCACCGACGTTGCAATCGAGGGCGATGGCTACTTCGTCATCCGCGAGGATGACGCGCAGCTATACACCCGAGCGGGCTCCTTCAGATTCGACTCGACCGGGCGTCTCGTGAACCCCTCAGGTGCCCTGGTGCAGGGTTGGGTGCGAGACGACTCTGTCGGCGGGATCAACACAAACGCACCGCTTACCGACATCGAGGTGCCATCGACACAGACCGTGCCGCCGAGCCCGACATCGCTGGTCGAATACGGAGGAAATCTCGCGGTCGGTCACCTGGTTGGTGATACCCCGGCGGAGTCGGTGATTGAGATCGTCGACGGACAGGGCGTGGAACACAGCGTGTTGTTGTCCTTCGACAAGACTGCCGCCGATACCTGGCAGATGACGATGACGAATGAAGGTGGTGCCACGGTTGCGAGTCAGACCCTTGACTTCAACCCTGGCAACGGCAGCCTGACCAACCCACCTGGGGCCGTCGCTGTCACCTTTACGACACCCAATGGAACCGATGTCGATTTCGACTTCGACCTCAGCCAGATGACCCAATTCGGAGCAACCACAGATCCGCAGTTGGTCTCCAGCGATGGTTCTCCATCGGGCACACTTCGCGGCTTCGCGATCGATACAAGCGGCGTCGTCTCGGGTGTCTTCTCCAACGGCGACACAATTGATCTGGCGCAGATCGCGATGGCGAGCTTCTCCAATCCGAATGGACTGGGAGCTGAGGGGAACACCGCCTTCGCCGCGACGCTCGCTTCTGGGCAAGCGCTTGTGGGTCAAGCAGCAACCGGCGGTCGCGGCGCACTCGCTGCAGGTCTGCTCGAGACATCGAACGTCGATCTCGGACTCGAGTTCACCAACCTGATCATTGCCCAACGTGGCTTTCAGGCAAACAGTCGGGTGATTACGACGAGCGACGAGATGATCCAAGAGCTCGTCAACCTCAGTCGTTAGCCAACGAAGGCACCGCTGAGTGGGCCTCCACGAGTCACCGTCAGGTGATGTGCCCACTCAGCGGATCTTCTTCTCCGTTCCCAGGAGGGAACCATGATTCAAGTAACTCGTTTGAACGATTCCACAATCATTGTCAACGCCGACCTGATCGAGGTCATCGAAGCAACACCGGACACCGTGATCACATTGATCGACGGTACGCGCTTCGTCGTACTCGAAGCGCCCGACGAGCTCGTTCGACGCATCCAGCACTATCGAGCAGGGTTGCTTGCTTTGCGCGATGACCCGATTCTGCGATCGGACACCACCCAAACAACGGCGTTGAGCGTCGTTCCCCCAGGAGGTCCGTCATGACCCTTGCACTCTTCACGACCCAATCTCATACACCATCGGAGGTGTTTCAATGGATCCGATAACACTTGTCGGTCTCGTGCTGGCAGTCGGCTCAACGTTGGCCGCCATGGTCGTCGGCGGTATTGATCCGGTTGGCGTCTTCTTGAGCTCTCCGACATCGATTCTGCTCGTTATTGGCGGCACCATCGGCGCCACGCTTGCGTCTGGAACCATGGAAGAGGCCACCGGTTTCATCAAGGTGATGATGAAAGCGATCATGCCGCCAAAGTCCCCCGACGCGACTGCCACGATCAAAATCGTCCTCGAATTCGCGGACAAGGCCCGACGCGACGGATTGTTGGCGCTGGAAGATTCGATTGAGGGACTCGACGATGAGTTCCTAAAACGTGGCGTCCAAATGGCGGTGGACGGAACCGACCCTGAGGTCGTTCGTGAAGTCCTCGAGACCGACATTGCAGCCACCGAGGAGCGACACAAAGTCGGCGTCGGGTTCTTCAACAGGTGTGTTGCGTACGCACCTGCCTTCGGTGTGGCCGGAACAGTGATCGGCCTCATCGACATGTTGAACAACCTGAACGATCCTTCATCTCTTGGTCCTGCGATTGGTGTTGCGTTCGCAACCACCTTGTGGGGCGTATTCCTGGCCAATTACATCTTCTCGCCGATGGCGAACCGGTTGAAGACGTCCTCGATTGCCGAGATCAAGTTCAAAAACATGGTTCTCGAAGGTGTGATCGCAATTCAGGCAGGCGCAAGTCCACGCGCCGTCGCCGATCGGCTCGCGGCATACGTTGCTCCGTCGAGCCGTGAGGAGTTGGAGGCGAAGAAGAGTGCCTAAGCACAAATGTCCCGAGCCGGAGCCAGACACCTCCAAAGCGTGGCTGGACAGCTACGCCGATGCAATGACCCTATTGCTCGCGTTCTTCATCTTGTTGTTCGCGTTCTCGCTGGTCGATCAGAAGAAATTCCAAGAGTTCAAGGCTGGGGTACATCTCGCTGCGGGTAAGGCAGCTCCAACGCTCGATGGCGGCAACGGGATCCTTGATCTCGGGACCGGACTGTCGGCGCAAGTTGTGTCACCTCCTGTTCTCGTCGACGGCGAGAAGGCTGACATACCACCACCTGCGGAAGATCAAGGCGAGATCACCGAGGAGGACGCACCCAAACTTTTCGAACAACTCGAAGAGCAGATAGCTGCGATCGGAGCCACAGGTTTCGTCGAACTCGAACGTTCGCCTCGCGGTGTCATTGTTCGGATGGACTCAACGGTGCTCTATCAGTCGGGTTCGGCACAGATCGTGCCCGACGGCGTCGTGATCCTCGAGAGTCTTGCACCAGTGTTGTTATCTGTTGAGAACCACATCGCTGTGGAAGGCCACACCGACTCGATTCCGACGAATGGCGGGGGAGGGTTCGCGACCAACTGGGAATTGTCCAGCATGCGCGCCGTTTCCGTTCTCCGATACATGAACGAATTCATGGAGATTCCAGGCTTCAGGCTTTCCGCTGCGGGTTTTGCTGACACCCAACCGAAAGCCTCGAATGACAACGAACAGGGCCGGTCGCGGAACCGGCGGGTCGAATTGGTTGTCCTGATCGGTGACGGCGAACTGGACATCATCCCGAAGTTCGCTGACGTGTCCACCCCTGGCGGATCTGATGACACCGAATCAGACGATCAATCGGCTTCCACGGATGCTAATCCGGCCCCCGCACCCTCGATCGTCGACATCACCCCGACAGTGGATCCGAACTTACCGGGAGGCTCCTCATGAGTTTTCCTGAGACCAAATCCTTTATCCAGGTAGGAGACAACAATGGCTGACGAAGAGATTGACGAAGAAGAAGCGGCCGCTGCGGCAGCTGCGAAGAAGAAGAAAATGATCATTGGTGGTGTTCTCGCCGCAGGTGCTCTATACCGGTTCGTGTTGTCGGGTGGGGATCCCCCTCCGGATGCACTCGCCGCCGTCACAGAGCCGGCCGAGGTCGAAATCGCCGAAGGCGAGATCATCCAGATTCCGGAGATGACACTGAATCTTGCAGACAAGGACGAGCTACATTTCGCTCGAATTGGTCTGGCTGTCGTACTTCTCGAAGGAGAAGACGTGACGATTGCGACGACCAAGATGCCACTTGTGCAAGATGTCGTGGTTGATGTCGTTGGTGACATGACATTTGACGAGCTTCGAGAGACTGGAGCCAAGGACAGACTCAGAGAGATCATCTCCGAGGAGTCGCGTGAGGCGTTCGATGGAGAGATGGTTTCTCGCATCCTGTTCACCTCTTTTGTCATGCAGTGAGGTGTAGTTGTTCGCTCGTGCATAGGCGCGGCTTTGGTTATCTGATTCGCGTCCTTGAGTCACTTGGATCATTCGATCCGAAACGACTCACATAACCAAACACCCAGTCCGATGGATTGGAGCCCGCATGGAAGTGGGTGGATGGATCGGATGCACCGATCCTGACTATCAAGGAGGACACAGACAATGAGTCTGCAAATTAACCAAAACGTCGGTGCGATTAATGCGCATCGAAATCTCGTAAGCAACGACAACATGCTCAGCAAGTCACTCGAGCGACTGTCATCGGGTTTCCGTATCAACCGGGCAGCCGATGACGCTTCAGGTCTCGTCAAGTCCGAGACCCTACGTTCAGAGGTCCGTGGCACGCAGCAAGCAGTGAAAAACGCACAAGATGGAATCAGCTTTGTGCAGACCGCTGAAGGTTCGCTCGTCGAGGTTCACGCCATGTTGCAGCGGATGAACGAGCTCGCTGTCTCGGCGGCCAACACCGCAACAAGTGATGGTGTTGCAGAACAAGCAGAGGTCACCGAACTTATTGCGCAGATCAACTCGATCGGCACAAACACCAAGTTCGCCGGACTCGATGTGTTCTCGGCAGCCGTCCAGAATTTCCACGTTGGCGCAAACGCTGGCGAATCCATCGCTGTCACGACGGGTGCCCTGTCGGCGACAACCGTTGGCGTGAACGCGATCAACGTCGATACGGGTGCCGATGCCGCAATCACGACGATTGCGACAGCGATCTCCACTGTTTCAACACTTCGTGGAAACCTTGGTGCAAAGCAGAACCGTCTCGAGTCGACGATCAACAACCTTCGGGTGAGTGTCGAGAACCTTTCAGCGTCCGAATCCCGTATTCGAGACACCGACATGGCCCTCGAGATGTCGAACTTCACCAGGAACCAGATCATGGTCCAGGCAGGCACCTCAATGTTGGCCCAGGCCAACGCCGTTCCGCGGACGATTCTGCAACTGATGCAATAACGGTTCGTTTCTGAGGCGACTACGTAAGACGTGATACGAGATCCCGGGCTGCACGCGGCCCGGGATCTCTCGCGTCTGCACCCCCCAATTTTGTCATGCTCGATCAACTGGGGATACCGAGTGCCGATTGACAACATGAACACGGCCACGGCGGATGTGCGCCCGTGCATTAGACGACAAGGCGAACACATGGCGGAATCTATCGATCTCAGCACCCTGCTCGATGCGCGTGAGGTGCCAACCCCACCAACGGCGGCCCTTCGAGTGTTGGAGATCAAGAACGACCCCGAGGCCTCCATGTCGGACCTTGTTGCGGTTGTACAACAAGACCCGGGGCTCGCAGTGAAGATCATGACGACGGCGAATAGCCCGTCATATCGACGCGGTGACGAGGTCACGACCGTCGACCGCGCCGTCAGCTTGATCGGCTTCCGCAGCGTCACCACGATCGCACTCGCATTCTCGGTGGCGAGCACGATGCCGGCAACCGGTGTCGTTGCTGGAATTCCGATGACCACCTTCTGGACCCGTTCCATCGTCACAGCCGCGACCGCCCGCCTCGTCTCCCAGGAGATTTCCGGCGAACTTTCCGAGGAGTCCTTCTTCGTCGGCCTGATTGCTGGCCTCGGCCGAGTAGTTATGGGTCTTGTGGTTCCCGAGAAGTACGAGCCACTGGCGACCGAGTATGACGGGTGGCCCACGTTCGACGCAGAGACAGCTGTCTTTGACTTCAGTTCAGCAACCACAACGGCGGCACTTCTTCGTCAGTGGAAGATGCCGGCGCTCTTCGCTGACGCGGCGGACCAAATTGAGACCGTCCCCTCCGACGGTGCCGGAAGCAGCAATTCCGAGGACATTGCTCGCAGCGTCAGGCTTGCCATGGCCATCACCGAGTTCTACGTCGATCAGGGTGACGGAGCCATGCTTCGGGACCTCACCGCTCATGCACGTGAGTACGGGATTGCTCCCGCACGCATTGATGAACTTCTCGACCTCGTCTTCAAGCACATCGAGGAGCTCGCCAAACAATTTGGGGTCGATGCCGACATCGAACGTTATGCCGAGATCGTCAACACCGCACGAGGTGAATTGGTCGAACTGTCGCTTCAAACCGACGCTGCGTGGCACGCGGAGTCTGAGAAACGGGCAGATCTTGAGCGAACGAACGTCGAGCTCCAGGCCCAAGCGCGTCAGGATCCGCTCACTGGACTACACAACCGTCGCGCCTTCAACGAACAGCTCATGCAACAGCTGAACCTTCGTATCCGAAATCCGCAATCCGTTCCCAAGAGTATGGGCATCATCATGCTCGATATCGATAAGTTCAAGGTCGTCAACGACACCCATGGACACGACGCTGGCGATGCAGTTCTGGTGAAGCTCGCCGAGATTCTCACGATGACCACTCGTTCGGAAGAGACCATTGCTCGATATGGCGGTGAAGAGTTCATCTTGTTGGCTCCATCGACCACGGCAGAAGAGTTGATGCTTGCTGGTGAACGAATCCGAAAGACAATCGAACTCGTCGATGTCGAGATCCCCTCAGGGGAACAGTTGAATATCACGGCCTCATTTGGAGTCGCAACAATGGCACGGCCAGAGACCGACGGCGACGCCGCGCAACTCGTCAAGGCCGCCGATGAGGCTCTTTACGAGGCAAAGGACGGTGGCCGCAACCAGGTCCGGTTGTCGACCTCGTTTCCACCTCAGGCCTAAACCCTCGAGGATCCGATCGCATCCACTCGTTCCGGCGAAGTCGAGGGCGCGTCATGGACGAGCTGCAGATCAGTTCGTCGCCTGCCGCTACCTATGTCGCCGTCGTCGTCACTTTCTTGTGGAGGCGTCGTATCCACGCGAGATCTGCCGAGCAAGGTCGTCGAATCGATAACGAGTGTCGGGAGAGGCGATTCGGCATCGACCTCGGGAACATCGAACGCCGTTGACGCGAGAAGACTCACGACAGAAGGTTGCACGTCTGACCCCTCAGGCACGATAAACGTCGTGCTTCCGAGGATGCATAAGACGCTGAGGTTGATCTGATCAGCATCGGCGTACGCGTCTCGGCAGTCGACGTAGCAGTGGCCTTGCCTTCCAGATTTGCCGTTCTCTTTGTTATCGACACTCGCGAGGCGCAACTCAATCCTTCGTCTGCTCCTCGGCAAAGATCGCTCACAATCCGCTCGACGGCACCGATAAAGGCCTATGACCCGGCGGGGCGGAACCGGCGGCACCACTGGTGCTGACCTACATGAATCTGAACGAGGTGAAGCGCTGAAGGCGCTCGAAGAGGCGCGCTCGCGCCGTCCCGACGCTGGCGAGCGTGCACCTCTCCCTCGGCCAGAGTGCAACATCGACTTCGGCTCGTTGTCGTTGATCCGTGCAGATCTCGCGGGGCTCGACCTGAGCGGTGCCGACCTCTCCTCATGCGATCTCAGCAACGCTGACATGCGAGGAACTCGTCTCGTTGGTGCAAATCTCTCTGAGGCCACACTGTTTGGGACTGACCTCACCGGCGCCGAACTCCTCGGTGCAAATCTCGATGGCGCCAACCTCACTGATGCCCAGATGGATAACGCCGGATTTGGCAAGGCCTCCGCCGTCAACGCGGAGTTCTTCAACGTCAGTGCTACCAACGCAACTTTTACCGGCGCCGATCTCACGAATGCAGACTTTCGAGCCGCACGCCTCGAGAACACCCGCATGAAGGAAACAGACCTTCGAAATGTTTCGTTCGATGGGGCCAGAATGAGTGGCGCTGATCTCAGCGGCAGCCCGGTCGACGGCGCCTCGTTTCGAGACACAGATCTCACCGACACTCGACTGCGGTCGGTCCACGGGTACCAGAGTGCTGATTGGGTCGGCGCCGATCTGCGAAACGTCGATTTCACCGGTGCCTGGCTTCTCCGACGTCATGCGCTCGATGAGAACTACCTGCACGAGTTCCGAAGCCAATCAGACCGACACGAGTGGATCTACAAAGCCTGGTGGGTCACGTCAGATTGTGGCCGCTCGCTGTTTCGGTGGTCTGCGTGGACGGTCGTCATCGCCATGATCTACGCCGTTGCATACACCCAGGTCGATATTGAGTGGGGCAGCGCCGAGACATCCTTCTCTCCCGTCTATTACAGCGTCGTGACCTTTACGACGCTCGGGTACGGCGACGTACTTCCCAGCTCGGTTCCAGCACAGATTCTCGCAGTCTCGGAGGTCATCCTTGGTTATTTCAGCCTTGGCGGAATGATGAGCATTCTCTCCGACAAAATCGCACGAAGGTCAGGTTAAATAATGAGAACCCCATTCAAGAAGCAGCGTGAGCAAGCACCACCGGATCCGTTACGCGATGCGCTCGGAGATCTCGAACTTCCAAGCTTTCCAGGAGTGATCCTGGATGCTTTGGAAAAGATTCGTGAGCCCGACATCTCTGCTGGCGCAGTGGCCGACGCGCTCCGGCCCGATCCTGGAGCAACGATCAAACTCTTGCAGCTCGTGAATTCGGCGGCCTACGCGCCATCAAAGCCGATCACGAGCGTGTCACAGGCGGTGGCGATCGCGGGTCTCGGGGCGGTGGAATCGATGCTGCTCGCCATCGGAGTGAATGTCGCGCTTCCGAACGTTGACGTCGAAGGTCTCGATCAGAAACGCTTCTGGCGTGCAGCCGCCCACCGAGGTGCTGTCGCAAAGACGTTCGCCAACGAGCTCCATCCAGCGACGGCGGGCATCAGCTTCACCTCCGGATTGTTGCTTGACATGGCGGTTCCCTTGCTCGCCGTTGAGCGGACCGACTATCGGCCACTCCTCAACGAATGGCATGGAGGCGGCGAGGATCTGCACGATCTCGAGCACAGCCACTTTGGATGGAGCCATGATCAGATCGCAGCACGCATGTGTGACGAGTGGGAACTTCCGGCAGCACTTCGTGAAGCGATCGGCGGGCACCACGGAAGTGCCTCCCATGAAGCTCCGCCAGGAGTCGTACTGTCCGCGCCATTTCGAGAGGTCCCCGACGGCGATGTGCGCGACATGGTCGTCACCATGGCCGATGAGACCTACAACGTGAAACCCGATGTGACGGTCGCGCTCCTCGCACAAGCAGAGGAAGACGCGAGCTCAATCGCACAGATGTTCACCTGACCGACCGCGTGGTGGCTTCTAGCCGAAAATCCAGATGACGAACCCCACGAGTCGCCAGGTTAAGTAGGCCGCGAGTAGCGCGACAACTACCCAGAAGTGCCACGGAGCCGATGCACCCACCGACTCCTGAGCTTCATGTTGTGGCGCATCCGAGACTGCTCCCCCGCAGGTGGGGCACACTCCCTCGTCGAGCGCTGTGGGCGCGTGATACGCCGAGCACGAGTCACACCAAGGCATCGGTCAGGAGCGACGTACGGCAAGGATGGCGACGTCGTCTTCGATCATGCCATTGGCGAAATCGCGAGCTTCCTCGAGAAGACCTTTGGTCAAGACATCTGGGGCCGCCCCCGGGTCGCGACGGATGGCCATGGCCACGCGCTCTTCACCGAACAGCTCATCGCCGTTGCGAGCCTCGGCCAACCCATCGGTATAAAGAAGCACGAAGTCGTCAGGGGCGAGTGGGATCTCCTTGCTGAAATACGAGGCTCCCGGGTCGAGCATGAGCAGCGGTCCGGTCGCCCGAAGAGGCTGCACCTCGCGCGCATGCCAGAGCCAGCCCGCTGGATGTCCCGCTGACGCGTAACGGATTGTTCCCGCTTCGGTATCGAATACGACGACGATCATGGAGATGAACTCTTCGCCCCGATCCATCTCGGCCATCTGTCGGTTCAGTTCTTCGAGCGCCTGTGCCGGATCTCGGAACTGCCGAAGGAAGACCCGGAGCAGATATTTCGCCTGAAACGCAGTGATCGAGCTCTCAATGCCGTGTCCAGCCACGTCGCCGATCACGGCGGCAAGGCGCTTGTCGCCGACTCGGTACACGTCGAAGAAATCGCCCGCCATGAGGCCCGAGCCTGATTCGTACACTCGGCCCACCTCGAACCCTGTCACATCGGGAAGCGAATCAGGGGCAAGGCGAGCAGCCCATGCTTTTGGCGCAAAGTCTTCTTGTTGCAGCGCTTCTTCGGCGCGACGTTCGAGAAAGAACCGCTGTCGCGACAATCTGGCCTCGCGCACGGCTCCTCGGGACCAGGCCACCGAGACCACCGCTGGAATCGCCGCGAGAGCAAAAACCATAGGAACACGATCGTCATCACTCGCCGCCGTCGCAAATGAGGCAACGGCGAGAATCGAATACAGAAGCGCAGAGTGCACTTCCTTGCGGAATGCAGATTGGGCCAACTGCCATGCGGAATCTTGTTGTGCATTGTCAGGGTCATGCTCGACATTGGCGAGAAAACGCCGTCGATATCGGGCCGAGCGCGCCCATCCAATCGCGGCAACGACGCAGATCAGACCGAGGCCGATGAGTACAGCAGCCTTCATGCGTTATGACCCTTCATACGCCAAACGGTAGCCGAGCATCGCATTATCTGCGGCGAACGCGCATCTTGATCGGGGTGTTGCCCATGTCGAACGCCTCACGAAGGCTGCGCTCGAGGTACCGCAAATAGGTTCGAGGCAACTCCTTGTTGCTGAACAACGTGAACGTCGGAGGGTCCGTGGCGCCTTGTGTGGCGTAGAGGACTCGCGCTCCGTCAGGGGCCGACTGCGCAGCTTGGGCTGCACGAAGAACCACGTTCACTTTCCGTGTGGGAATTCGCGTGGAGTAGGCCACCAACGCCTCTTCGAGTGCCGGCCACAACTTCTGCACGCTCTTCCCGGTCAGCGCGCTGATCCGGAGAACTGGCGACTCCCCCAGGAAGTGGAGTTTGCGTTCGACACCACGCAAGGTCTCGTTGCGCCCCTCGGCATCGAGGAGTTCCCACTTGTTCAAGAGCACGACGATTGGGCACCCCGATGCGTCAACTCGCTCCGCCAGACGTTGATCTTGGTTCGTGACGCCGATGGTGGCATCGATCACGAGAAAGGCAACATCGGATTTATCAACAGCGCGCAGCGCACGAACAAGTGAGTAGTACTCGGTCGCCTCGTCCACCTTGGACTTTCGACGCAGACCGGCGGTGTCGATGAACCGGATTGGGCCGTTTGTGGTCTCGACGACCGTGTCGATCGCATCTCGGGTAGTTCCCGGCATGTCATGAACGACGGCACGATCCTCACCGATGAGGCGATTGAACAACGTCGACTTGCCGACATTGGGTCGACCAACGATCGAAACGCCAAATATGCGATTCTCTTCCTCTTCTTCCTCTTCTTCCTCGACCTCTGGAAGTACTGCCACGATCTCGTCGAGCAGGTCGGCGGTGCCCACGCCATGAAGCGCACTCACCGGCACGGGATCACCCACACCGAGTGTGATCAAGTCCCAAATCATCGGCTGCTGCTGCTCAGAGTCGACCTTGTTCGCGACGAGAAACGTCGGTGCTGCAACTCGTCGGACCAGGTCGGCAACGAGCTGATCATCGGCTGTTGGACCAACGGCAGCGTCGGTGACCATGAGCACGACGTCGGCGTCAGCGATCGCCTTTTCACTCTGACGAGACACTTTGGCGTCCAGGTCATCACCATCGGTGTCTGCCATCCAGCCACCGGTGTCGATAAGCGTGAACTCACGCCCACACCACTCCGCCACAATCTCTTTGCGGTCGCGGGTCACCCCAGGGCGTTCTTCGACGATCGCCTCGCGACGACCAAGAATACGATTCACGAGCGTCGACTTGCCGACGTTTGGACGGCCGACGATTGCGACGGTGGGAAGGGCGGTCATCTTGGCTCCAGGGCTCGTCGAAGGGCAATACCATCAGTCTCGATCACTTCGACCGGTCGGGGAAGATCTTCCGGTGTCAGGCCATCGAGAAACACGCCGCGATTCAGACACACATCAGGCAGCAGGTACCGGTGGCCCTCGGGTTCATTGGCGAGTACTCGTTGCAGATCTTCGCCGACCATCAGGCCTGCAACGCCGACGTTTCCGCCAAAGAATTCATTGTCGACGGTTACCACTCGAACATCGGTGCGATCGACCGACGCGAGAAGCGGTTCGAGAACTGCGGCCCCCAACGATCCCGTCAGAACACCAACGGGAGCAGTTTTGCGCGGCCGGAGAGAGACCTGCTGCCCTGCGGTATTTCCTTCGCCATCGCTGCAGGTCCGAGGTGCTCGGTAGCCCTCCGCTGGTGCAGCGTCGACCCACGCAAAGAACCCTGCCTCAGTGCCAATGCCCGTCTCGACCTGACCCGTGAATTCGGCTTCGAATGCTCTCGCCATGCCTATCCCGTCTTCGTACATAGGCGTATCGCCGTAGTTCTCCCGGGGAGGAAACGGACGATCTGCAGCGATGTAATACTCGTCGGACGCATGAACAAGGCGGTCCCCGACGGTCACTTCGAAGACTTCCTGCCAACGCTCAACAATCTCGATGACCGACTGCGCTTCACCAATCGTGTGCGCCCGCATACGTTCTTCGGTCGAATACTTCGAAACACCAAGGGGCACAACACACACGGTTGCGAGTCCACGGTACTTGTCCGCAATATCGGCCAGCGTTTGATCGAGCGTGTCACCGTCGTTGATTCCTGGGCAGACCACCACCTGTCCGTGCACCTCGATGCCAGCATCGAGCAGAGCTGCCAGCCAGCGCAACGAGGAGGCTCCACGACGATTACGCAGCATCTCTTCTCGTACTGACGCATTGGTTGCGTGGATGCTGACATTTAAGGGTGACAGCTTCTCTGTGATTACACGTTCGAGGTCAGCCTCGGTGAAGCGGGTCAACGTTGTGTAGTTGCCATAGAGGAACGACAGCCGATAGTCGTCGTCCTTCAGATAGAGGCTCTTTCGCAGATTCGGTGGGAGCTGGTAGATGAAGCAAAATTCACAATGGTTATCGCACGTTCGGACTTCATCAAACAGCGCCGAATGCACCTCGATGCCGAGGGTCTCCGATGGATTCTTCGCCACGTCGACGTCGAGAGTCATGCCATTTCGTTCGATGACGAACGCGATCTCTGATCCATCAACCAGAGTGCGATATTCGAGGATGTCACGCGGCTGCTCGCCCTCGATGCTCAAGAGTTCGTCGCCGACGAGCAAACCGGCGCGCGCTGCCGGGGATTCCGGTTCGACCGTGATCACTCGAGGGGCAGACATCATCACAAGGCTACGGCCGCCGCCACAGAACGGGTGCCGATACGGCCCGTTCTCGGGTGTCATCGGCCATACACTCAGACCATGGCTGTCGACCAGGTTCTTCTTGCTGCACCCCGTGGTTTCTGCGCCGGGGTCGAGATGGCGATCAAGGCTCTGGCAGCCATGGTTCGCGCATTCGAGCCGCCCGTCTACTGCTATCACGAGATTGTTCACAACCGTTTGGTCGTGCAGCGTTTCGAGGACATGGGTGTGGTTTTCGTCGACGACATCTCCGAGGTTCCCAACGGCGCTCCGATCATGTTGTCCGCCCACGGATCTGCACCCGAGGTCGTCGAGGACGCCACGAACACGGGCGGGTACATCGTGGATTCGGTGTGTCCTCTCGTCACCAAGGTGCATCACGAAGTGAAGGTGCGCGTCGGCAAGGGGTATCAGATCGTCTACGTGGGCCATGACGGCCACGAGGAGGCAGTCGGGACCATGGCGGTTGCACCCGAGGCCATTCACCGGGTCGAATCAGCCGAAGAGGTCGATTCCCTCCCTGGTATTGAGGGACCAACTGCGTTACTCGCACAAACGACGCTCAGCCACCGTGATTGGGCCACGGTCCAAGACGCTGCGCTCTCTCGCTGGCCCGATATGTGGACGCCTGGCCGGAGCGATCTTTGTTTCGCCACAACGAATCGCCAGGGGGCGTTAACCGAGATTGCCCCACGGTGTGACTCGATGGTGGTCATTGGATCGTCGAACTCGTCGAACACGATGGCGCTTGCACGCCTCGCTGCTGAGTCAGGCTGTGACCGCGTCTTGCGAGTGAATACTGCCGACGAACTCCCAAACGACCTTTCGGGTGTGGTCGGCGTCACCGCTGGAGCGTCGGCGAGTGAAGAGTTGGTCGAGTCGGTGATCAACCGCCTGGATCCGTTGAATGGTGTCTCGGAGGTTCGGATCACCGATGAGGACGAGTACTTTCCTCCCCCACGGAAACTGCGAGACCTGCTCACCGCCATCGATGCCGCCGCTGCGTTCACCCTCGGCGCACGACGAACCGACACCCCATCAACGGAGGATCGTCAGCTCGGTGCCAGTGAGGTTCTTCGATTGCTCGGGTAAATCGACCCTCAGCGAAGCATCGCAGAGGCTTGATCGAACACTTCTTGTACGCGTCCACGGAGGACGTCGGTGTGTTGCTGCACCGCGCGCCGAGACACACGACCCTTGTCATTGGGCGTCGGCGGAGCGAGCGGTTCGCCGATCACAAACACGATCTTTCGGGGATAGACGAACTTGCTGCCGACAGGCATTGCCCGCTCGCTTCCGCCGATTCCTATGGGCACGATCGGGATCTGTTGTCGTCCAGAGAGGAAGCTCGGTCCGTCGAACATGTTTTCTTCGAGCACAATTGGTCCGGAGCGACGGGTTCCTTCAGGAAACATCACAAGTGTTTCGCCTCGTTGGAGAATCTCTTCGGCCGAGCGAAGCGCACCTCGGTCGGCTCCGTAACGATCGACGGGAAACCCACCGAGCGTTGTCAGAAACCATGCAGCGAACCGACTTGCTTCCCAGAGGGAATCCTTGCCCATGAAACGAATCGGGGCTTGACGGATGACGGGAAGCAGTGGTGTGTCGAGATTCGAACGATGCACCGGGCTGACGATGAACGCGCCACTCGAGGGCAGGTTCTCTCGACCATGTACCTCGACCCGGAACCAGAGCTTCGCCAGCACGAACACCAGGGTTCGCCCAAAGATCCACGCAGCGCGCTGGACACGAGATAGGTCCTGGCCGTACTCGCCATCGTTCACTGTGCCTGCTCCCATTGCTCGACAATTTCCTCGACCACATCATCGATGCTCATCGCCGTCGAATCCACCACGAGTGCATCGTCGGCAACGGTCAGCGGATCGGTCTCGCGTGTCATGTCGAGATGATCCCGAGCAGCGATTGCTCGCTGCATCTCCACAAGGTCGGTGTCTCCGGTCTCGACGGCCCGCCGACGAGCTCGTTCCTCGACGGAAGCGTTGAGATACACCTTCAGTGTTGCGTCGGGGAAGACAGCCGTCCCGATATCGCGGCCCTCCAGCACAGCACCGCCACGCGACCGGGCCCACTGTCGTTGTGTTTCGGCGAGCACTACTCGGACGCCGGGATTGGCGGCGACAGCCGACACCGCAGCTGTCACAACGGGCTGACGTATCGCGGTCGTCACATCGACCCCATTGATCGCCACGCTCGAGGGCCCAACAACGATCTCGGCATCTCGCGCAGCAGCAGCGACCGACTCATGATCGTCGAGGGACACCTCTGACTGGAGGACTGCGAGGGTCACCGATCGATACATTGCGCC
>RCNE010000882.1_pt1 | contig 16249 bp, 12 predicted proteins | sample 2041361 | NCBI WGS metagenome assembly RCNE01 (sample SAMN09708229, study PRJNA481090) | Marine sediment metagenome, whole genome shotgun sequencing project.
AGCAAAGCTCCTTTTGATTCTAAAAATGCTTTCAACTCTTTTAAAAATTTATCTTTCGGAGTTACGACTCCCATATTACCAGCGACGGGCTCGATAATAACAGCTGCAATATCATCGTGTTTCTCAAAGTGTTTTTTTACACTTTCTAAATCATTAAAGTTCGCAATCAATGTATTTTTCACGGCACCTTCTGGCACACCTTTACTACCTGGCATACTTAAAGTAGCCAATCCAGAACCAGCCGCCACCAATAAAGCATCAGAATGTCCATGATAACAACCAGAAAATTTGATGATCTTATCTTTTCCTGTAAAAGCTCTAGCTAAACGTAAAGCACTTAAAACAGCTTCTGTACCTGAATTTACAAAACGAACTTTATCCATCCCTGGAAAAGCATCACAAACTATTTTAGCAAGTTTTATTTCGTTTTTAGTGGATGCACCAAAAGTATATCCATTTTTTAATGCTTTATCAATTGCTTTTTGCACTTTTTTATGACGATGACCTAAAATCATGGGACCATAAGACAACACATAATCAACATATTCATTACCATCTACATCTGTAATCGTTGTGCCTTTTGCTTTATCTATAAATAAAGGATTTCCTCCGACTGATGTAAAAGCTCTTACTGGTGAGTTTACTGCGCCAACTAGGTTTTTCAATCCTTTTTGATATAGTTTTTCTGATTTTTTAAAGTTCATTTTTTTATTATTTCTATCTGGTCGAGCGTAGTCGAGACCTCATATTTACCTCTCGACTGCGCTCGAGGGGACATTTGTAACCTTATCTAATTAAAACTTTCGCCGCTTCCTTAGCAAAATACGTAATAATAATATCTGCTCCTGCCCTTTTCATAGATAATAAACTCTCCATCATTACCTTCTCACCATCTATCCACCCTTTTTCTGCTGCGGCTTTTACCATAGCATATTCTCCACTTACATTGTAGCATGCAATAGGCTTGTTAAAATTATTTTTTAAGTCACGAATAATATCCAAATAAGACAATGCTGGTTTTACCATTAAAATGTCAGCACCTTCTTCATCATCGTACGTAGCTTCTAACAAGCCTTCATTTCTATTTGCAGAATCCATCTGATAGGTTCTGCGGTCGCCAAAACTTGGTGCAGAATCTGCTGCATCTCTAAATGGGCCATAAAACGCCGAAGCATATTTTACGGAGTACGCCATTACCGGTAAGTTTACAAACCCTTTAGCATCCAATGCTTCACGGATTGTTGTTATTGTACCATCCATCATTCCTGAAGGAGCTACCATATCTACACCTGCTTTCGCATGTGAGATAACTTGCTTAGCAATATTTGCCAATGTTGCATCATTATCTACATCATTTTCATGTATAATTCCGCAATGCCCGTGCGAAGTATATTCACAAAAACAAACATCAGTAATTACATATAAATCTGGATAATGCTTCTTTATAAAACGTATTGCTTGTTGTATGATTCCATTATCATTCCAAGTTTCTGTTCCTTCATCATCTTTCTTTGATGGAATACCAAACAATAATACCGCGGGAATATTTAAGGCAACAACTTCATCTAATTCAATAGATATTTTATCTAATGAATAGCGTTTAATCCCAGGCATGGAAACAATTTCTGTTTCAATATTTTCACCTTCTTCAATAAATAAAGGGTAGATAAAGTCATCGACTGAAAGTTTAGTTTCTCTAACTAATCTGCGAATATTTTCTGTTTTACGAAGTCTACGTGTTCTATTCATCATGATTACACCTCTAAAGTCCCCTCAAGGAGACAATTAAACTATTTAGTTAGCATTTGCATAATGCATATTCACTAATTCTATTACACTTTCGACTGTTGGCACTTTGGCAATTTGCACCTCTTTAAAGTGCTTTTTTGCTTCTGCAGCCGTTGTTTCACCAATACAGAAAGCAATTTTATCTGGACTGTTTTTTTCTAAATAGCTCGTCACAGTTGACGGACTATAAAACAACATTCCTTTTACTTTATCATCAATTTCAACTGCGCTATACATTGCCTGATAGGCCCTAATTTCATTTACTTCAATTCTTTTTTCGGCCATCATATCTGGTAATTCATCTCTACGCAAATCACCACAAAAATAAGTCAGTGCTTTTCCTTTAAGATTCTTTATCAAATATGCTGCTAAAGTTTTAGCATTTTTTTCAGCATGCAATACTGTACCAATTCGTTTTTCAATCAATGCCTTGGTTCTTCTTCCAACACAATAAATATTTTTGAATTGCAATTCATCCGCCGAAAAACTATTCAATAACGATTCTACAGCATTTCTACTTGTAATCACTACATTTTCAATTTCATTGCGAACTACTTTTCGCGGAATTCTATTGAAACGTGTTTTTATAAAATCACTATCGCTTACGGCAATATCTTCGTGAAATAATTTCGCTTGTGATTCAGATAATTTTTTAGTGGAAAAAACTGCCTCTTTTTTAGGATCTTTCCCTAAGTCATCTAGCATGATTTGCTTACCTCCTTTTTGTATAATTGTACCTGCACAGTAACGTGCAATGGTATGCTCTTCACCTAATTTAGTGATTTTCGAAACTTCTATTTTCTGTTGTCCATCTATACTGAATAATGCGCCTTTAAAGTGTACCTCCTCTTCTTCCTCTTTAATGTATGCATAAGCACCAATCGGCGCTGTACAACCACCCTCTAAGGCATTTAGAAAATCACGCTCAATCGTAGTACAAATTTCGGTTTCTTTATTATTCAATTTACCAGCTGCTTCTCTTGCATACTCATTACTTTCTAGAGCCGCAATCATAATTGTTCCTTGTGCAGGTGCGGGTATCATCCAATTTAAATTGACACTAGTTTCGGGTGTTAATTTGATACGATTTAATCCTGCAGCAGCGAAAATAGCGCCATTCCACCCTTCATTTTCTTCTACTTTTCTTAAGCGTGTATTCACATTTCCGCGTAAGCCAACAATTGTATGTGTGGGGTAACGGTGCAACCATTGTGCCTTTCGGCGTAAACTACCTGTAGCAATGACTGCTTCTTTTAATGAAGTAAATTCTTCATTATCTCTGTAGACCAACATATCATTATGATTACCGCGTTTCAACACAGCAGCTTGCACAATGTCTTTGGGCAATACTGTAGGTACATCTTTCAACGAATGCACCGCGATGTCTATATCATTATTAATAAGAGCTATATCTAAATTTCTTGTAAAAATTCCAGTAATCCCTAGTTCATGCAACGGTTTGTCAAGTACCATATCACCTGTTGATTTTATGGGTACTAGTTCAGTTTCATAACCTAGTTCTTCTAATTGTCTCTTTACGGAATTTGCTTGCCATAGGGCTAACTCGCTATCGCGAGTTCCTATTTTAATGATTTGGCTCATTTATTGGTAGTTTCTAATTGAAAAATAGTAGAAATGAGTTCTATACTTTCATCAGAATAAGTATGCTCATCTTTTAAGTGATTGGCAAAATGCTTCGTGATTTTCTGAATGATTCTATCTGATAAAATATCAGCTTGTACTTCATTAAAATCAGATGTTTTTTTACGTTGGTAATCGATTTCTTCTAGCTTAATTTTTTGGAGTTTATTCTTTAGTGCATTAATGGTAGGTGCGAATTTTCTGGTTTCTAACCAAGCACTAAACTCTTCTTTCACCTCTTCTATAATCACTTCTGCTTTAGGTATATGCGCCTTCCGTTTCTCAATAGTAGCGTCTGTTATTTGGGAAAGATAATCTAAATGCAACAACTGTACATTTGGCAATTCCTCTACATCGCTCGACACATTTTTAGGAATTGATAAATCGAGAATTAAAAGCTGTTTATCAGAATAAATTAAGTCTTTTGAAATTGTAGGGTTTTGGGCGCCAGTCGCAACAATAAGAATATCTGCATTACGAATTTCAGTTTGCAATTCGCCATAATCTTTTACAATTAAATTGAATTTTCCTGCTATTTTTTCGGCTTTATCTTTAGTTCGGTTGATTAAGGTAATATGTTTATTATCGGTATGCTTTACCAAATTATCGCAGGTATTTCTACCAATTTTTCCCGTACCAAACAAGAGTATCTTTTTACTTGATATATCCTCTACATTATTCAACATATATTGCACTGATGCAAATGATACCGAAGTAGCCCCATTAGATATAGCCGTTTCGTTCTTGATACGCTTGCTAGCTTGTATTACTGCATTTACTAAACGCTCTAAAAAGGCATTGATTAAGTTATATTTTTTCGATAAACTGAAACTTTTCTTTAACTGACTTATAATTTCAAAATCGCCTAGTATTTGGCTATCTAAACCAGATCCCACTCGAAACATATGAGAAATAGCCTCATTATTCTTATGTATATACGCTACTTTTTGAAACTCTTCTACATTTCCAATTGTATTATCGCATAATAATTTTATAAGCTGATAAGGATGTTCGGCAAAGCCATAAATTTCAGTACGGTTACATGTAGATGTTACAATCACTTCATTAAAGCCTTCGCTAACAGCTTGTTCTAAAATAATATTCTTTGTAGAGTCATTTACCGAAAACTTTCCTCGCACCTCAGCATTTGCTTTCACATAGCTCAAACCTATACAGTAAAATGTATTGTATTTAGAAATATTATAACGTTTCATACCTGTTTTAATTCGAAAGCAAAAATATCATTCGCAACTGAGTAAAAACAACGCTAAAAGAATTTTTTACAACGCTATCGGTTTTTTTGCTGTTTTTTGACCCAAACTATGATAATTATCATATTTTTGTGCATAAATAATGACTTTTTAGTTCTTTTATATAGAACTATTCTAAATAAGAAACATGAAATCTAATTCTAATAGCATCCATAAAAGTATCGCTCAAGGTTCAGTAGATGAAAATAAGATTGAAGATGGCTTTTTTGTATTAAAGATGCAAAATGAGAGTATTGATACTCAACAATTAATACGAGAAATTGATAGTAGCTATATACAGTTTCACTATTGTCTAAAAGGTTCGGCAAAATTTAATTTTAATAGTGGAAACTATGCTTTCGATATTTCGGATGAACATGCTTTACTATTATACAATCCGCAAAGAGATTTACCTTTAAATTTAGAATTGGCAGCCAACTCTTGGGTAATTTCACTACTAATCTCTATTGAAAAATTTCATTCTTTATTTTCGTTAGAAGCTAATTATATTCATTTTTTAAGTGATGAAAATAGAGACAAAAAATATTACGATAATAAACCTATTTCTCCGACCATGGCTGTTGTTTTAAATCAAATGATGAATTATAATTTACACAGCTCTATCAAAAACCTATACTTAAAAGGAAAAGCTTATGAGTTATTGAGCTTGTATTTTAATAGAAATGAAGATGCAGACATAGAGCAATGTCCATTTTTAATTGATGAACAAAACGTATTAAAAATTAGAAAAGCTAAAGATATTATTATTGCACAAATGACTGCCCCACCAAGTTTGCAAGAATTAGCAAATGAAGTTGGATTAAGTCTTAAAAAGCTAAAAGAAGGCTTTAAACAAATATACGGAGACTCGGTATACAGCTTCTTATTTGATTATAAAATGGAATATGCTCGAAAACTGTTAAGCACCAACAAATATAATGTTAATGAAGTAGGGCATAAAATTGGTTATAGTACTTCTAGTCATTTTATTGCTGCTTTCAAGAAAAAATATGGCACAACACCTAAAAAGTATATTTCAAGTTAATATGTGGGTTCATCGCTTGGCGTAGAAACAGCAATATGTACAAAAGCATATAACTAAATAACGATTAGAAAAACAAATTAGCAAAATAGTATCCCATTTTATTAAGCGAAAAATTATCTATTTTTTTAATGAATAGTCGTATTTTTGTATCCTATAATTTTTTAAATGAAAAAAGGAATATTACTCGTAAATTTAGGATCACCTGACAGTACTAAAACGAAAGATGTACGTAGATATTTAGATGAATTTTTAATGGACGAGCGCGTCATTGACATCCCATATTGGAAACGCTATCTGCTAATTAAAGGAATAATATTAAATACAAGACCTAAAAAATCCGCAAAAGCATACAAAAAAATCTGGTGGGATGAAGGTTCACCTTTGGTTGTTATATCCGAACGCTTTACAAAAAAAATCGCAGCAAAATTAGATGCTCCTGTGGCTTTAGGAATGCGTTATGGCTCTATGAGTATTAAAAACGGAATTCAAGAATTATACGACCAAGGTGTTGAAGAAATTTTATTGATTCCGTTATATCCTCATTATGCTATGTCCTCTTATGAAACAGTCGTTGAAAAAGCAAAGGAAGTAAATCGTAATGATTTTCCGAATATGAAAATAAATACATTGCCTGTTTTTTACAACAATACAGCATATATTAAAGCGATGAGTGCTAATATTAAAAATCATCTAGACGGATTTGAGCATGACCATATACTATTTTCTTATCATGGTATTCCGGAAAGACATATTTACAAATCAGACACTACAAAATCACATTGTAAATTAGATGGTAGTTGTTGCGAAACTCCTTCGAATGCTCATAAAACATGCTATAGACATCAATGTTTTGAAACTACTAAATTAATCGTAGAACAATTAGGTTTAAAAGAAGGAACCTATAGCAATTCATTTCAGTCACGTTTATTAAAAGACCCTTGGCTCAAACCATATACCGATTTCGAATTAGAAAAATTTCCTAAAGAGGGTAAAAAGAAGTTAGCAGTAGTAACCCCTGCCTTTGTAGCAGATTGTTTAGAGACCTTAGAAGAAATTGCCATGGAAGGAAAAGATGAGTTTTTAAAAGCCGGAGGTGAATCTTATAAACACATACCATGTATGAACGACAATGATGATTGGGTAGACGTAATGGTGAATTGGGTAGAGCAATGGCAAGAGAAATCAATAACCATAGATGTCTAATAATTCTTCAACTTTAGGCACTGAATCTATTGGTAAATTATTAGTTAAGCAGGCTGTACCTGCATCGATTGGCATTTTAGTAATGTCTCTCAATATTCTTGTAGATACTATTTTTGTTGGTAATTGGATTGGTGCCACAGCCATTGCCGCGATTAATGTAGTATTACCTGTTTCTTTCTTTATTGCAGCACTTGGTATGGCAATTGGTATTGGTGGCTCATCAATTATATCGAGATCATTGGGTGCTCAACAAAAGGGGAAAGCGCTTCAAACCTTTGGTAATCAGTTAACACTTACACTTTTAGTTACACTCAGTTTTATTACGTTAGGACTCGTTTATGTAGACGAAATGGTTTTAGCTTTTGGTGGTAAAGGCGCTATTTTCGAACCTGCCAAAATCTATTATACAATTGTATTGTACGGAGTACCATTTTTAGCATTATCTATGATGGGAAACACCGTAATAAGAGCTGAAGGAAAGCCAAAATTTGCCATGATCGCTATGATTATTCCTTCAATTGGCAATCTTATACTCGATTATATTTTTATCAATGTGATGAACTTAGGCATGCAAGGTGCAGCTTGGGCAACTACAGTATCATATATATTATGTTTTGGTTTCATTTTCTGGTTTTTTATTTCAAAAAATTCTGAATTAAAAATAAATTTTTCACATTTTTCATTACAAAAAAAGATTGTTTCAGAGATTGGATCTTTAGGCTTTGTAACCTTAGCACGACAAGCTACCGTGAGTATTACCTATTTATTTATGAATAATATTTTATTCAACCTTGGCGGAGAAACCTCAGTAACAGCCTACGCCATTGTAAGTAGAATGTTGATGTTTGCACTCTTTCCTATTTACGGAATCACCCAAGGTTTTTTACCTATTGCAGGATACAATTATGGTGCTGAAAATTTTGATCGTGTTCGATTAACCATTGTTACAGCATTAAAATATGCCATGGGCTTGGCAACGATTGTTTTTGTATTATTAATGTTCTTTCCGGAATCCATTACAAAATTATTTACTGATGATAAGAATGTAATAGCCGAAACACCAGACGCTATGCGTTGGGTATTTGCAGCTACACCTATTATAGCTATTCAATTAATTGGCGCTGCTTATTTTCAAGCCATCGGAAAAGCCATTCCTGCATTATTATTAACACTAACTAGGCAAGGATTTTTCTTTATACCACTTATTCTTATCTTACCCCATTATTTTGATGAGTTGGGCGTTTGGATTTCTTTTCCCATTTCAGATTTTTTAGCCACAATAGTGACTGCCTATTTTTTAAATAGAGAAGTACATACTAACTTAGTAACTCGTTAATATAAGAATTAATGGATTTTTTAAACCTAAAAGCATTACATATCATTTTTGTTATCACCTGGTTTGCAGGGCTGTTCTATATTGTACGTTTGTTTATTTATCACGTCGAAGCGGAAGAAAAGCCAGAACCTGCCAAAGGTATTTTGCAAACCCAATACAAACTAATGAGTAAGCGTTTATGGCTTATCATTACTTGGCCTTCTGCTATTCTCGCGAGTATTTTTGGATTTTGGATACTTTATCAAAACCCTGTATATCTCGATATGCCTTGGATGCAAATAAAATTAGGCTTTGTAGGCTTACTTTATATCTATCATTTTCTTTGCCATAAAATCTACACTCAATTACAAAATGATGTTGTAAAGTACAGTTCTAATAAACTACGTATTTGGAATGAAGTTGCCACTATCATTTTATTCTCTATCGTATTTTTGGTAGTCCTCAAAAACACAGTAAACTGGATTTACGGTGTTGTAGGTATTCTAGGTGTTTCTATTCTATTAATGCTTGCTGTAAAGTTGTACAAAAGATTACGCGTAAAAAAGAATTGGGATAAAAATTAGGTTTCACAATCTATTTACTTCCTTTTCTAGACAATTAACTCCATGATAAAAATCATACTCTATTCACTATTTTACTTTTAATTTTACTTTCTGAATTAAAAATAATTTATGAAAAGTTTATTATTAGGCAATGAAGCACTTGCCCAAGGTGCTATAAATTCGGGTCTGTCGGGAGTTTATGCTTATCCTGGAACACCATCAACTGAAATTACCGAATATATTCAAAAATCAAAAACAGCTAAAAGTTTAGGTATTCACACTACTTGGTCTGTTAATGAAAAAACAGCTATGGAAGCTGCTTTAGGCATGTCATATACGGGTAAAAGATCAATGGTAGTAATGAAACATGTAGGCTTAAATGTTGCTTCTGATGTTTTTATGAATATGGCTGTTTCTGGTGTTAATGGAGGCTTAGTTGTTGTTGTAGCTGATGACCCTTCAATGCACTCATCACAGAATGAACAAGACTCAAGGTTTTATGGAAAATTTGCAATGGTTCCTATTTTAGAACCTTCAAATCAACAGGAAGCATACAATATAATGCACTATGCTTTTGATCTTTCTGAAGAATTACAATTACCTATTTTAGTAAGAATGGTAACTCGATTATCACATTCAAGAGCTGGGGTTATTATAAAAGAAAGAAGAGCTCAAAATGGTATACAATTACCTGTAGATACTACCAGATTTGCTTTAATACCGTTAAACGCAAAAAAACAATATGAAAAACTAGTTAAGAAAAAAAGTGTTTTACTGGAAAGCTCCGAAACGTCGCGATTTAACAAATTAAAAATAAAAGAAGATTGTAGCTTAGGAATCATTGCCTGTGGAATTGCCTATAACTATGTGATGGAAAATATTAGTGGGAATGAAGAGTTTTACTCTGTTTTAAAAGTTTCACAATATCCACTTCCAAAAGAAAAGGTAAAAGAACTTTATAAACACTGTAATAAAATATTAGTTGTTGAAGAGGGATACCCAATAGTTGAAGAATTATTGCGCAACTATTTTGATGAAAATGATATAATAAAAGGAAAATTAACAGATGATATACCACTTATTGGTGAATTAAATCCGAATACCGTTGGTAAAGCCATTGGCTTTTTTCACAACGGAGCACAAGAAATTCCCAGCATTGTTTCAAACCGGCCACCACAACTTTGTGAAGGCTGTGGTCATACTGATCTATTCAATGCTATCAATGAATTAATTCCCGAAATCGGAAATAAAAGAGTATTTGGTGATATCGGTTGCTACGCTTTAGGAGCTTTACCTCCGTTAAATACCATTAATACATTGATTGATATGGGAGCTTCTATAACAATGGCAAAAGGCGCTGCTGATGCCGGATTAGAAAATGCCATTGCTATTATTGGTGATTCAACTTTTACCCATTCAGGAATGACCGGACTACTAGATGCAGTTTATGAAAACACTCCAATTACTGTAATTATTTCTGACAACTCGACTATTGCTATGACCGGAGCTCAAGACTCAACTGCAGTTGGTCGTTTAAAAGATATTTGCTTAGGTATTGGTGTTGATCCTGCGCATTTGAAAACGATAGTACCATTAAAGAAAAATCATAAGGAAAATGTGATTCTCTTAAGGAATGAACTTTCTTATAAAGGAGTATCGGTAATTTTATCTCAAAGACCTTGTGTAAGACTATCAAGAGATAAAAAAGAGGAAATCAAATTAAAAATTGCTTCGTTAAATTAAAAAATGCTTTCAAATGAAATATAATTTAATATTATCAGGTGTTGGTGGGCAAGGTATTTTAACAATTGCTACCGTTTTAGATTCTGCAGCTTTACAACAGAAACTATTTGTTAAACAATCTGAAGTTCATGGTATGAGTCAAAGAGGAGGAGCTGTACAATGCCATGTAAGAATTTCTGATAAAGAAATTTATTCAGATCTAATTCCGCAAGGAAAAGCTGACATGATCTTATCTGTTGAGCCAATGGAAGTATTACGTTATTTACCCTATTTAGAAAATAAGGGCTGGTTAATAACCGATGCTAATCCGTTCATAAACATATCCAATTATCCTGAAAAAAAAGAATTATACGAGCAAATTAAATCTCACCCAAATCATATTATTATCAATGCTACAGAGGTTGCTAAAAAAATTGGAAATACAAAAGCGACTAATATGGTATTGTTAGGAGCGGCATCCTCTTTAATTCCATTATCGGAAGAAAGCATGCTTACTGCGATTAAAAAATTGTTTCAAAACAAAAGTGATAGAATTATTAATTTAAATATGGAGGCATTTCAAACCGGTAAAAAAATAGCCAAAGAATATACTGACTTTGTTTTTTAAATCTTTTTTTGATCTACAAAAGAAGGAAATTCTAAATCTGTTTAGAGAATTTCAATTTTTGAGTTATCAAATACTTTTTTACAACCTTAGCTAAAATTTTAACTCCTTTTTCAATAGTATCTTTTGGCATATTCGAAAATGAAAGCCTGATCCTGTCATCTTTTATACTTGACGGGTCGAAAGTTCTACCTGTAACAAAAACGACTCCTTTTTTTACGCTTTCTTTAAATATTTCTGTAGAACTAAGATATTCGGGTAGTTTTAACCAAATATAAAACCCCCCTTTTGGCTCATTCCACGTTATTTCTTCCGGCATATATTTTTTTAGACTGCTCTGTAATATGTTTTTGCGTTCTCTATATTCAGATCGCAAGAACTTCAAATAAGAATCTAACTTATTTTGACTTAAAAATTCGTTTGCCAAAATCTGCATAAAATTTGAAGTACAAGCATCTAAAGCTTGCTTAACAGTTTCAGCTTTTTCGAAAATTTCTGGCGAAGACAACATATATCCTAATCTAAATCCAGGTCCCAGAATTTTTGAAAAAGAACCTGTATAAATTATCTCTACATCAGCTACTCCATAAGATTTCATTGGTTTGGTTAAATATTTATCCTCTTCATTGAAATACAAATCACTGTAAGCATCATCTTCAATTAAAATAATTCCGGTATTTGCTAATACTTCTAATAAAGCTTTTTTCCGCTCAGGCGTATAAATTATTCCTGCCGGATTGTGAAAATTTGGTGTTACATAGAGCAATTTTGGTGTTTTATCTAAGCTTGCAATTTTTTGCTTTAATGCTTCAATATCAATTCCATCCTTATCAATGGGAATACCGTGAATTTCAGCTTCATAAGTTTCAAAAACGGATAGAGCACCCACAAAACTTGGATTCTCAGTTAAAATTATATCACCCTTATTGACAAATTCTTGTGTAATAATACTAATGGCTTGTAAAGAACCTGTAGTAATTAAAATTTTATCAGACTCAGTTGGTAACCCTTTAATATGTAATATGTCTTTCAGCGATTTAACCAAAGGCGGATATCCTGATGTTGGTCCATATTGAAAGCAAAGTTTTTTTATGTTTTCGGGTAGCGTATTATAAATCTCATCTATCTGTTTTACCGGAAACAAATCGTTGTTTGGCATACCTCCGGCAAATGAGATCATACTTTTTCCTGAAGATAACTTCAATAGCAGTTTTATATCCTCAGAATGCATTGAATTAACTGCGTTTGAAAATGCATACATAGTCTTTGCTATTTATTATTCACATCAAAATAACAAATTTTTATTTGTTCATACATTGATAAATATCAGCATTCTGGCTGTATTTTTTCACTTACTTTACATTTGAGAAAATCCAAATTATTAGATGCTACACAAAAATTTAATTCATCCCAAAAGTATTGTCATTGTTGGAGGTTCTGATAATATTCATAGTCCGGGAGGTAGGGTTTTAAAAAATTTAATCGATCATAAATTTAATGGAGATCTATTTGTAGTCAACCCTAAAAAAACACTGGTTCAAGGCTATAGGTCTTACCAAAATATAAGTGAAATTCCCAAAGTAGATTTGGCAATTATTGCCATTTCTTCCCATTATATTCTCGAAACTATAAAGGTTTTAACAGAACAAAAAAATACAAAAGGATTTATTATTTATTCTGCAGGGTTTAGTGAAAAAGATAAAGAGGGAGCAGCACTAGAGCGAGAAATTGTTTCATTAATTAATAGAGCAGGCGGTAGTTTATTAGGCCCAAATAATATAGGCTTAATTAATGAACATTATACCGGAGTTTTTACCACACCAATTCCTAAATTAGATAAAAAAGGAGTTGATTTTATTTCTGGATCAGGTGCAACCGCTGTTTTTATTATTGAGGCAGCTCAAAGTATGGGATTAACTTTTTCGAATATTTATACTGTCGGGAATAGCGCTCAAATAGGCGTTGAAGAAATTTTAGCCCATTTTGATGAATCCTTCGATGAAAAGGAGAGTTCTAAGGTGAAACTATTATATATTGAAAGCATAAAAGATCCAATTAAATTTTTAAAACATACAAGCTCTTTAATTAAAAAAGGATGTAATATCGCTGCCATTAAAGCAGGAAGTTCAGAAGCTGGAAACCGAGCTGCTTCATCACATACAGGAGCAATGGCGAATTCAGATGTTTTTATAAAGGCATTGTTTAAAAAAGCTGGAATTATTCGCTGTAGCGGAAGAAATGAATTAATTACAGTTGCCGGTATTCTAACACAAAAAGAAGCTCTCGGAAAAAATATTGCCATTATCACCCATGCCGGCGGCCCCGCTGTGATGCTAACTGATGTTTTGTCAAAAAACGGATTAACAATTCCGAAATTAGAAGGAAAACACAGTACGGACTTATTAAGTAAACTATATAACGGTTCTTCAACAACAAATCCTATTGATTTTTTAGCAACTGGTACAGCAGCGCAATTAGAAACAATTATTGGTTATTGTGAGACTAAATTTGACAATATAGACTCAATGGCGGTTATTTTTGGAAGCCCCGGGTTATCATCTGTTTATGAGGCTTATGAAATACTCAATAAAAAAATTAATACTTGTAACAAACCAATTTATGCTATTTTACCTTCAGTGGTAAATGTAAAAGATGAAATAGCCGATTTTATTTCAAAAGATAATATTGCCTTTACCGATGAGGTTTTATTTGGCAAGGCGCTTGCGAAAGTTTACAACTCTATAAAGCCAAATTTTAATGACACACCAACTGAAATTATTGATATTGATCGTATTAGGAAAATTATAGTTGACGTACCAAATGGCTATATATCATCAGAATCAGCCATTAATTTGTTGAAATTTTCAGGAATAAATTTTGTGTCTCAATACAAAGCAAAAAACAAATCTGAACTTTTAGAATTAAGCAAATCTTTAACATACCCCGTAGTACAAAAAGTAATTGGTCCGTTGCATAAATCAGATGTTGGTGGTGTCATTTTAAATGTAAAAAATAGGGGAGAATTAATTGTGAACTTTAATAAACTGATGCAAATTGATAGAGCAACATCAGTTATTATTCAACCGATGAAAAAAGGGACTGAACTATTTATTGGTGCTAAAAAAGAAAATAATTATCCTCATATAATAATGTGTGGATTGGGCGGAATTTTTGTTGAAGTATTAAAAGATGTTGATACGAGTATGATTCCGATTTCACAAGAAGAATCTTTAAATATGATTACTCAATTAAAAGCGTATCCAATTTTAAAAGGGATTAGAGGACAAACAGGCATAAACATTGAAGCATTTTCTCAAATCATTAGAAAAATATCAGCCTTATTAGAAATAGCACCTGAAATTGCCGAATTAGATATAAATCCGCTCTTAGCAACTCCTAAAGAAATTTTTGCTGTTGATGCGAGAATTAAAATAGAAAAATAAACTGTTATCAATTTAGTCCTCAAAAACACAGTAAACTGGATTTACGGTGTTGTAGGTATAGGTATTCTTGGTATTTCTATACTATTAATGCTTGCTGTAAAGTTGTACAAAAGATACCGCGCAAATAAGAGTTGGGATAACAGTAAGTAATTTAGTTTATTTCTTGAACTATTTTCAACGAAGTTTACTTATCAACGGAACGATATCTTAACGTTGTACCTCATTTCAAAAAACCTTATCAAAAGAATAAAATTGTTTCCAATAAAAAATTTTACCGCTGAATTGGGAGGAAATCACTCAAGTGCAATGGCGGAATTAAAACTCAATACAGATGTTACGGATTCACTTATTTAGGATTGGAAAAAAAAGGATTTCGAGGTCAAGTAAACAAAACAGATTTAAAATAATATCCTTTAAAGTTGGACTGGGAGCCGTGTGTGTTTTAATTGGAAAATTTGACGGTAAAAAAGGTGAAATTAAAGTTAGAATTCACTAACTTTCTTACTAATTCTAACCAGCTAACTCAATAAAGCAACGATTACTTTCCGTTGTTTTGAATCCTTTTGTGATTTCAGTATTAATTACTGGTTTAATCATTGTTGAACCGTTTTTAAATACAACTATGAATTTCAATCTTGTAAAACCAAATTTCAAAAATTCTGACTATCATAGCATGATTTTTATCATATTCAATATGGACATGTATTCATATTTTTATACTAGGACAAATGAAGAGGACTATCAACTACTGTTTATTTAAACTAAAATAACACTATTATTTACTTAAAACATTACTTATGCGAAGACAAGTAAAAGATTTTATGTCGGCTCCAGTCACAACTGCAACGGAAGAACATAACGTTCTAGAAATTAGAATTCTTATGAAGGAAAAAGGAATTCACGCTATTCCAATTGTTTCGTATACCAATGATAAACTAAAGGTTGAAATGACTATTCAAGGCATTATCACAGCTACAGATATAAACAAAGAAGTGAGCGAAGATACAACTGTGGCAGATATAATGACTTCTTCAAGTATTCACGTTGTTCATCCAGATTCAAGCGCTAAGGCGGCTGCTAAAATGATGATAAGGCATAAAGTGCATCATATAATTGTGATGCATGAAGGAGAAATAAAAGGTATAATTAGTGCTTTAGATTTTGTGAAATTAGTTGCTGAACATTCGCTGGGATAAAAACAATTTTCCAACTATAAAACCTAATGATGTTTTGTTTTTCTTGCTTAAAATTAAGCATAACGTGATTATTACAAATGAAAAACTCTTAAGTATTAACTATGGAGTTCGTAAGACTAATTCAAAATAGAAGGTTTTATTTTTCAGTTGTAATTCTCACAGGTACAATAAATGTATTCTCAGTACTATTTTCTCAAGATAACTCTGTATAATTTAATTGCCCAACATTTTACATGTTATGATAATTATCATATTTAATTTAACAAACTAAGCTTAATTTTATGAATTATATAATCGATACCCCAGATTCGTATCTAAAATTAAGAATATGGCAAAAGTTAGAGGAGCAATAGTAGTTGACACAGAGACCTGTAAAGGTTGTGAAGTCTGTATACCGGTTTGCGAAGAAAAAGTAATAAGCATGTCGACAGAGGTTAACCGAAAAGGATACCATTATG
>RCNE010000884.1_pt1 | contig 16225 bp, 20 predicted proteins | sample 2041361 | NCBI WGS metagenome assembly RCNE01 (sample SAMN09708229, study PRJNA481090) | Marine sediment metagenome, whole genome shotgun sequencing project.
TTCGAAAGCGTCGTTCGCACGAGCGCGTACTCACGCTCGAGGTCTTTCGCATCGAGATTGTCACGCATGAACTCGAACCGCAGGAATACCAGCCAGGTATTCAGTACATCTGTCTCGCAGTAGTCCCGGATCTTCTTGATACCACCTTCGCGATACGTATCCCAGACTTTGTCACCACTCATGCCAAGCTTGCCGGGAAAACCGAGCATGACAGCAATCTGGTCCAGGCTGGCGCGTCCCCTCGGTTGAAAGCCGGCAATGACATCCATCAGGTCGACATGTCGCCAGTGAAATCGGCTCAGGTAGTTATTCCACTTGAAGTCGCGGTCGCCCTCGCCCATTTCCCAATAGCGCGGTGCCTGAATACCGTTCTTCAGCGCACGGTAGTGCAGCACGGGCAGGTCAAAACCGCCGCCGTTCCAGGATACGAGGTCCGGCGTGTAACGTTCGATGCCGTCGAAAAACCGCTGCACAATTTCCGCCTCATCGGAGTCTTCATCCCCAAGAGTCCAGACCTTGAATGTGTCGGCGGTACGAAACGTCACGGAGATAGCGACGATGCGATGCTGGTGCAACGGCAGGAAGTCGGTGCCCGTGGCCTGCTGACGCTTGAACATCATCGCCGTGGCAACGTCGTCATCCGACAGTCCGTCCAGTTCCCAGAAACGGCGTCCGAATTCAACGTCCGGAACGGTCTCGATGTCAAAAGAGAAACAATGCATGTCTGCCAGTAACCTCGTACTTGAAATGAACTAACTCTGCAGCGTCGCCGCCGTTTCGACAACGGCAAATGCAACGACCAGCCCGGCGTCATCGGTGAGGCTGACATGACCGCTGCCGACCCCCAACCTGTCGCATACTCGCCTGCCGCGTTCCGACCAGGTGACAGTCGGCCTGCCCCAGTTGTTATTGAGGATGCCCACATCGCGCAGCCACACACCGTGCGCAAAGCCGGTACCCATCGCTTTGACCGTCGCTTCCTTACCGGCGAAACGCATCGCGAGAAAACGTACCGGCTGCTTGCTGCGGCGAAACAGCTCGATTTCTTCATCCATCAGGATCCGGCGCACGAAATGCTCGCCGAAACGATCGTAGGTCGCCTGGATACGCGACAGCTCGACGATATCGGTGCCGACACCGAAAATCACGCCGTAGTCACCGGGCACGCGCCTCGATCATCAACCGCTTCATCTCGGCGACGGCCACGCCAAGACCGTCAAAGACCGCGCGCGCAATAATCGCGTGACCGATATTCAGCTCAACGATTTCCTCGATACGCGCGATCGCAGCAACATTCTGATAATGCAGGCCATGGCCCGCGTTTATGACGAGACCAAGACTGGCGCCGTACCGAGCAGCCTCCTCGATACGCCGCAGCTCCTCCTGCTGCTCTTCACCGTCGGTTTCCGCGTAGCGGCCCGTATGCAGTTCGACCACAGGCGCGCCCGCGGCCGCCGCGGCATCGAGTTGTTCCGGATCCGGGTCGATAAACAGTGAGACGCGAATGTCGGCGTTGGCAAGTACTTTGCAGGCATCGCCAACTTTTTTCTGCTGCCCTCTGACATCGAGGCCGCCCTCGGTCGTCAGCTCCTGGCGCTTCTCCGGAACGAGGCAGCAGTCCGAGGGTTTGACTTCGGCGGCGATGCGCAGCATCTCGTCGGTGACTGCCATTTCGAGGTTCATGTGCGTTCTCATCACCGCTTTCAGTGCCTCGAGGTCACTGTCCTGTATGTGACGACGATCTTCCCGAAGATGCACGGTGATACTGTCCGCACCGGCTCTCTCAGCCACCTGGGCCGCCTCGGCCGGGCGCGGGTATGGCGTGCCACGAACCTCGCGCAACGTGGCCACGTGGTCGATATTGACACCCAGGAAGATCGGTTTCGCTTCAGTCACTTTCAGTTGTCCGCTGGTCGGGAACCGCAATTCTACTCCGATGTAACTCCATGAGCACCTTGCGGCTCTTGAGCTGCTTGCCACCGAGGTGATGGTTAATTACCTGTCGCAGCAATCGGTTTGCCGCGCGCAGGATGTCGGGGTCATTGAACTCCCGAGCCCGGATCGACTGCAATACACGGCCAGTAAAAACCATCGGTCCGTCTGAGCGCTCAACCGGCACCGGTCCCTGCTCGATGCGGTAATCATAGTGCCGTTCCGGATCAAGTTCGGCGTCCACGGCATTGTCCGGCTGGAAGCTCACCGCGTAGCCCAGCAGGCTCAGAAATTCGAGCTCAAAAGAGCGCAGGGATTGAGCAATTTCCGGGCTCGACCCCAGGCTTGATATGACCTCCGCATAGAGCGCGAAAATTTCGGGCTGAGCATCATGTCTGTGCAGGAAATGCAGCAGAAGCTCATTGACGTAAAACGCCGCCAGTACCGCATCGCCCTGGATACCCGTAGGCGGGCCGGCAGCTTCGGCACCAGTCAACGTACCGAGGTCGCCGCGAGCGACCCACGAAATACTGAGCGGCAGGAATGGCCGCAACAGGCCGGCAAGGCGTGATTTCGCACTGCGACTGCCGCGCGCCACCAGCGCGATCTTGCCGTGGTCGCGTGTGACGATGTCGAGTATGAGACTGGTGTCCCGGAATGGCCGATGGTGCAATATGTAAGCTGGCTGCTGTTGTATGCGCCTGGGTGCTATCACGAGAAGTAGCTGAGACTATGGCACATCGTAACCAAGGCTCAACAAGTCCTTTTCGTTGTCTGCCCAGTTGGCTTTTACTTTGACCCACAGCTCGAGATGCACTGGAAGGCCCAGCTGTTCCGCAATTTCCAGGCGCGCCGCGCGACCGACCTTTTTCAGAACAGCACCCCCCTTGCCGACGACGATGCCCTTCTGGCTGTCACGTTCTACCCAGATAATCGCATTGATTGCGACACCCCTCGCCTCGGTCACGTAACGCTCGACCTGCACGGTCAGGCCGTAGGGGAGCTCCTGGTGCAGCAACTCCATCAGCTTTTCGCGTATCACTTCGGCTGCATGAAACTCTGCGCTGCGATCCGTGTGCATGTCCGGCGGAAACAGTGGCGGTGACTCGGGCAGGTAGCCTGGAATCAAAGCCATCAGCTGCTGCAGATTGTCGCGCTTCTTCGCTGATATCGGCACAATCTCGGCGAAGTCGTGTCGGTCCGCCATCGTCGACAATACCTCCAGCAGCTTTTCCTTCGGCTGCACCTTATCCACCTTGTTGAGCAGTGCCACCACCGGCGCATTGCAGCTCTTCAATCGATTGAGAACATCCTCGTCTTCAATCGTCCAGCGCGTGGCGTCGCTAACGAACAGCACAAGGTCGGCATCAGCCAGCGCGTTTGCCGCCGTGCGATTCATGTAGCGGTTCATCGCTTTGCCGGCCTGGCGATGCAGCCCCGGCGTATCGACGAAAATTATCTGTGCGTCGGTCGCGGTGTGAACGGCCAGGATGCGGTGACGTGTCGTCTGGGGCTTCGCCGTTACGATACTGACTTTGCGATCCATAACCGCGTTGATCAGCGTCGATTTACCGACGTTGGGGCGACCAATCACGGCAACCATTCCACAGCGATGCACGCTCATGTCTTTTGTTCCTGAAGTATTGCCAGCATTTCTCTCGCCGCCTTCTGCTCGGCCTTGCGTCGCGTCGTTGACTCGCCGCGAGTTACAACATCAGTTTCATCGACGGCACATGTGACCTCAAATCGCTGCTTGTGTGCCTCACCCATGACCTTCGCGAGCTCATAATTCGGCAGCGCCTTACCGCGCGCCTGTAACCATTCCTGCAAACGCGTCTTCGGATCCCGCAAGTCCGCGGCATCCGGCAGTGTTTCCAGGCGTGCCTCGAAGACCTTCCCGATAACGAGCGCTGCGGAGTCGTACCCACTGTCCAGGAAGACGGCGCCAAAGAGAGCCTCCAGTGCATCCGCCAGGATAGACTCGCGCCGGTGCCCGCCACTTTTCAACTCCCCACTGCCCAGTATCAGGTGATCGCCGACGCAAAGGTCCGCGGCGAGCGCTGCGAGGCTTGAGTCTTTGACGAGTGACGCGCGCAGCTTGCTGAGATCGCCTTCCGAGGCATCCGGGCGCGCGTTGTAGACGGCCTCCGAGATAACAAAATCGAGAATGGCGTCGCCGAGAAACTCGAGGCGTTCGTTGTTGAGGCGAGCCGCGCTGCGATGCGTCAGGGCCTGGCTAAAGAGTCCGGCATCCTGAAAGCGGTAATGCAATGTGCTGTAGAGCCAGCGCTCGGCCGTTTCCAATGTGATCGCTCATCCGGACGGTCAGACCCACAGACCGAGGGTTAATGCTATTTTCGGATCATCGCTCTCTTGTCAAAATCGACGAGGAACGAAATATTCCCGATAAAGTCCGCTTTGTGCGAATAGACAGCGGATATCTCGTAACCACCATCGACTGCCTTGATCTCTATATCTTTCGCCTTGATGACGCCGACGGTCTCGATGTCAAAACGGCGGGAAATCGAGGTACGAATCGCGGACTTGGAGGGGCCCGCGCCATCGAATTCTTCCTGAACGCCGGAAATGACGCTGGCAACCTTCATATAGTTCAGATAGACCGGGGTCAGCCTGAGACCTGAAAATGCAAACAGGCCGAAGAACAGGACAAGTATGACCAGGCCCAGCGTCGTCATGCCCGCCTGCCTGTGCATGGAACGATGTTTTTCCAGCGACTTAAAAGTCATACCCAGTTCTCCAATCAAAATGTGCGGCACCACAGGTTTCGCCCTGCGATTATCCCCTCATTATGTTGAGATTATCAGCGAAATCAGTGACTGGTACCACATTATTGGATTTTCATCCCGATGCGGGCCCAATCCGGCATATTCCACGGTACGAAGTGCATCCAGACTCGAACGGCCTCGCCCACCAGGAATCTCTCCGGAATTGCGCCGATGAAGCGGCTGTCCCGGCTGCGGTCGCGATTATCGCCCATTACAAAGTAATGCCCTTCCGGGACCCGGTAAGTTCCATCACGCGTCGAGAACTGCGGATTGCTGACCAGGATATCGTGCACACGACCATCAAGGTCTTCAACGAACACCGGCGCGTCGAAAGACGCCTCTGCGCCCCGCTGCAGACTCACGGTTTCTCCGTTTATTGTCAGTCGTTGCCGCTCGTAGACGACTTCGTCACCGGGCAGACCGATGACTCGTTTGATGTAGTTAATGCTCGGATCCGACGGCAATCTGAATACGATGACGTCACCGCGCTCCGGGTTACCGGTTTCAATGAATTTCGTTTCGGTCACGGGTAAACGCAAACCGTAGGCGAATTTCTGCACAAAGATAAAGTCGCCTTCCACCAAGGTCGGCATCATGGACCCCGAGGGAATTCTGAACGGCTCGAAAATAAAGGACCGGATAATCAGCACGAACAACAAAACCGGAAAAAACGAGCGCGCATACTCGACGAGTGTTGCCAGCGCACCCGGCGCTTCACGGCTGTCCACCTCCGTCGTCTTCCAGAAAGCTATGTCAAGCAGCACCACGACGCCCGAGAACAATGTCAGTGCCGTCAGGATCAATGCAAGGTTAATAATCAAGTCATTCATTCACTTTTCAACTCTCAACACGGCAAGAAAGGCCTCCTGCGGGATCTCTACCGACCCGACTTGCTTCATTCTCTTCTTGCCTGCTTTTTGCTTTTCCAGCAATTTCCGCTTCCGGGACACGTCGCCACCATAGCATTTTGCCGTCACGTTTTTTCGCAGCGCCTTCACATTACTGCGCGCAATTATCTGGCTACCGATAGATGCCTGGATCGCAACGTCGAACATCTGGCGTGGAATCAGCTCGCGCATCTTTTCAACGAGGTCGCGGCCGCGGGTCTTTGCGGTGTCCTTATGCGTGATCACTGACAGCGCGTCTACGCGCTCCCGGTTAATCATAAGGTCGAGCCTGACCAGTTGTGCCGGCTCAAAGCGCTCGAAATGATAGTCAAACGAGGCAAAGCCACGGCTCGCTGACTTGAGGCGATCAAAGAAATCGAGCACCACCTCGGAAAGCGGTATCTGGTATTCGAGTGACACCTGACCACCCAGGTAACGCATTTGTTTCTGCACGCCGCGCTTGTCGATGCAGAGTTTGATGACAGCGCCGAGAAACTTTTCCGGCACCAGGATGTTGGCCGTAATGATCGGCTCGCGCAGCTCCTCGATTTCATTGGCAGGCGGCAGTTTTGCGGGATTGTCGACCATCAGTGTTTCGCCGCTGGTGGTGACGACTTCGAATATCACGGTTGGTGCCGTCGTGATCAGCTCGAGGTTATACTCACGCTCCAGTCGCTGCTGCACGATTTCCATGTGCAGCATGCCGAGGAAGCCGCAGCGAAAGCCGAAGCCGAGTGCAGCAGATGTCTCCGGCTCGAAATGCAGTGCCGCATCGTTAAGGCGGAGTTTTTGCAGCGCTTCGCGAAACGACTCGTAGTCTTCAGAACTAATCGGGAAAAGGCCGGCAAACACGCGCGGTTGCACCTGCATGAATCCCGGCAGCGGTTTCTCGCAGGGTCTCTTCGTTGCCGTCAACGTATCGCCAACCGGCGCCCCGTAAATGTCCTTGATGCCAGCAATCACGAAACCGACCTCGCCGGTCCTGAGCTCTTTACGATCCAGCATCTTCGGTGTAAACACCCCGACTCGATCCGCGTTATGCGATGCGCCCGTCGACATGACCTTAATCTTGCTGCCTTTCGAAAGCGTACCGTTCATGACGCGCACGAGCGATACGACGCCAACATAGTTGTCGAACCAGGAGTCGATTATCAGTGCCTGGAGGGCGCCGTCCGGGTCTCCCTCAGGCGGCGGAATAAGCGCCACGATTTCGTTTAGCAGCTCTTTGATTCCAACGCCCGTTTTGGCGCTGACCCGCAGCGCATCCCTGGCACCAATACCAATGATGTCCTCGATCTCTGCAACGACCTTATCCGGGTCCGCCGCGGGCAGGTCGATCTTGTTGAGAACCGGAAGTACCTCAAGACCCTGGTCGATGGCGGTCATGCAGTTGGCAACGCTCTGCGCCTCGACCCCCTGCGCGGCGTCGACGACAAGCAGCGCACCTTCACAGGCAGCCAGCGAGCGAGAGACCTCGTAGGAAAAATCAACGTGACCCGGCGTATCGATGAAGTTTAGCTGGTACTCAATGCCATCGTCGGCGACAAAGGGCAGCGAGACGCTCTGCGCCTTGATCGTGATGCCACGCTCTCGCTCCAGGTCCATCGTGTCAAGCACCTGCGCTTCCATCTCGCGCTCGGCCAATCCGCCACAAAGCTGGATGAACCGATCTGCCATCGTCGACTTGCCGTGGTCGATATGGGCAATGATTGAGAAGTTTCGAATGTGCTTCATGTGAGTTGGAAACCGGGCGCCTGCCGGGCGCCGTGAGGCCGATTTAGCGGCGCAGTATACCGGGCTTCGCACGCTTTGTTTCGTGTGATTGGCGACGGCCTCAAGACAGTGTCTCCAGCAGGGTCGACACCGCCTGGCGATCCAGGGGATATTCGGAGATCACCTTGTCCTCGAACTCGACGACGGGGATCCGGACATCGAATCGTTCCAGCCAGTCCGGCCGCGAATCAATGTCGCAGACCTCGGTCGCGAGCCGCCCGCGGACCATCGGCAACAGCTCCTCAATGAGCAGTTCGCAAAGGTGGCAGCCCTGGCGGCTGTATATACGGAGCGTCTGCATCAGAGACTGGCCGCCGGGGGCGTGGTTCCAGTCTGCTCGACTACCATCGGTGTGAAGCGGCGCAGGCAGCGGGGGCTTCGAAGCTGCCTGCGCGCCAGGACCAGGCCCGTGGACAGCCCGGCAATTGCAGCCAGTGCCGCGTAAGCGTCACCGAGCCCCGCACCATAGGCGATGAGCGCTGCGACAACCGCGCCAGATAAGGGCCAGCCGTAGACGATCAGGGATGCACGCAGCACGTTTTTCGGCGCGAGTTCGATGCATACATCGTCGCCTTCGCTGACCGTCAGGCCGGCACTGATCATGGCGTCGATCCTTCGGCTGCCGGTTGAGGAGCCCAGCAACCCGGCGCCGCAGCCCTTGCCTTCCGCACAGCGCGCGCACTCAACGACCGCATTCACCTCAACCAGTGCGCGAGGCGAGCCTGCAGTGCTATTTACAGCAATTACCCGGCCGCGAGGATTTTCCATAGCTGGAGTCTACCGTAGTCAGTATCGACAGCGTTCGTGGAGGGATCGTGCGCGTCCTAACGGACACGCATTGTGGTCGCTATCTGCTGGACCGTCATCGCGGGAACTTTGCCAACCGCGGTAATACGATAGTCGTCCACGATGGCGCTGTAAGCATTCGAACCACCGACACTCGAAACGCCTTCCTGGTCATCGCCGTCAAGCTCCGCGATGAAGACCGACACGCTCGCGAGCCCGTCGCTGTAAAGAATGTGCACGACGTACTCTTCGCCGCTTGCGACTTTCTCTTCATGCGTAGAAATGGCGCGAAATCCTTGCGGCAAACTCTCACTTACCCATTCGGTCTCAACGGCCCGCGTGACATGCCGGTTCGATTGATTGAACCACCGAAAATCTTCCGTGCTGTGCGAAGGGGCCAGCGCGCTCGCATGAATCTCCTTGTTGAGGTCTATCTCGGCAAACTTGATTTGCTCGATAGCGGCGCCATCGGCATCGATCAGCTTGGTCTGCAGTGGAAAACCGGTCTCCACATCCAGCCAGATACGGTAGCCGTATCGATGGCCGTCGTGTGGCCGAATGGCAAGCAGATTCGCCTGCCGTCCCGCTACGCGTTCTTCGCGCACGAGGGACACATCGTACTCATTGCCAAACTGAATATCGCTCGACGGCAGGATCGAGAACAGGGTCGACTGATCATTCCACTTTTCGACAAGCACGGACTTCTTGTCAGGCAGGATGCAATGCACCTCATTGCCATTACGAATAATCTCCATGCCATCGCCCTCCTGGGCAACGACCTTTTCCCGGATGACGCCCTCGTCAAACGTGTGCACGACCTTGAGCGCCTCGGCTTCTCCGTTACGAATGCGAACGACGGTGCCTTCGTAACTGCTCGTCTCGACTGCTGCGCTCATGCGATCCAGCCACACGCTGGGATCGTTCGACGCAGCGAGTGACGGTGTGGCCGAAATGAGAATCCCAGCCAGGAGGAAGTAGCAGATTGCCTGTCCGCGCAGCACTGGCATCAGGGTTGCGTCAACTGTTCGTCGGTAGTCTGCTGGTCGGTAGTCTGCTGGTCGGTAGTATCAAGGGACGCCCCGTCCTGCTCCGCAGCGGGTTCCTGCGGCAACTCCTCACTGATGCGCAACGAGACAAATCGGGAATTGATGCCATTGGCGCCGAATTCCGTAGCGGCTGCCCCGTGCAGCATGTAGTACTGCCGCAGCTGCTCATCGACGGACTGCGGCACCGTATAACCGGTGTCCTGTTCGGCGACAGTCGCGTCCAGCGTGCCCGCTTCATTTTCGTCAACGGACGTCATCTGCTGCAGGCCGAAGATTGCGATCAACGCAACGCTCGCGGCAATGACGAAACCCGCGAGCGGCCGAACGGCTACGGCGGGCTTTGTCCCGGGCGTATCGGTGGCATCCTCGAACGGCTTGTCGTCGATCTCGGCGGACACACGCTCATGGATCCGATCCACGCCAGGCACCGAGGTCTCGCCGCGCAAAGCACGGCCGATCGCGAGGTACTCGCCAACCTTCAGCCGAAGCTCCGCATCCTGGCCCATTCGCCGCAACAACAGATCTGCCTCATTATCCGGAAGCTCTCCGTCTACGAACGCTGAAATTTGCATTCTTATCGCGTCATTCATAACTCATCCGCCTACATAAACTGCATGGGCCTTGCGGCCTTCTTCATCGTGTTAGCGATCCGATCTTCTTGTTGATCGCATCACGTGCTCTAAAAATTCTCGACCGGACCGTGCCGACCGGGCACTCCATGGTCTGCGCGATCTCCTCGTAACTCATTCCTTCGATCTCACGCAAAATAATGGCCGTGCGCAGGTCCTCGGGCAAGGCAGCAATTGCCTGCTCGACAGTGTCCTTCAGCTCATTGCTGAGTATGATCGCCTCAGGCGTGTCGGTCTCTTTCAACTTCGCGTGAAGGTCGTACTGGTCCGGGTCCTGAAAGTCGAGTTCAACATTCATGGGCCTTCTGCGCTGCGCTGCGAGGTGGTTCTTCGCCGTGTTGACCGCAATTCGATACATCCACGTATAGAAAGCGCTGTCACCGCGGAATCGAGGCAATGCCCGATAGGCCTTGATGAAAGCTTCCTGCGTGATATCTAATGCCAGATCCGGGTCCCGCACGTATCGCATGACGAGGTTCACAATCTTGTGTTGGTACTTCAGCACCAGGAGGTCAAAAGCGCCCTTGTCTCCACGCTGGACTCGTTTGACCAGTTTCTTGTCGGACGACTGATTGGACATTTAAGGGCGCCCGCCAAAGATTCCATTCACTCGACTAACTCCGGGATAGACCGGCTCAAGATCGATTAGTTCTCGCTTATCGGCCTTATTCTTCATCGATATGTGACACCGTTCCGGTTACGGTCGGCAGATCGGGCTGGCTGGCCCGATTGTTCCTTGTTTTTCGTGTCATTACGTATGTTAGCAGCTTCACGGAGCCGCTCCAATGTGCCGCCAGATTACCTGCAGTCGGCGCCAGTCGTGACTCTCTCGGCGGTTTCCCCGCAGTAGTTCGGCCGAGCGAACACCGCAGTCCGTCTCAAAACGAATCCAGGCAAGCCTCGGCAGTACGACACTGCCTGGCAGCAGTCGCACCGGGCGCCAGCGGCCTTCCTGATCCAGCCGCAGCAGCGAACAATCCGGGTGCATTCTCAGACCCCGGGAATCTCTGAATTCCCGTGCCAGCACACTTGTCTCCAACAGCATGTAGTAGAACCAGAGAGCAACACCCAGAGCGATCGCAGGAGCAGGCAGTGCCAGTCCCAGGATCAGCATCAGCCCGACGATGCCCAGCCCGATTCCGGACAACAGGACCAGCACGCGCAGCGTGGGGTCAGGTTCCAGTTCAGCTAAGTATGCGTTTGATGACATGCGCGACGGGCTCCGAAACAGGCGTTTGTCGCTGTAACAAGTAACCGTTGAGCTCCGGATCGGCAAGCTGTAAAACAGTCTCGAAGGCGGCCTTTTCCTGTTCGTCGGCGAGCGGGTAGCGTTCCCTCAAATAGCGCAGCAACAGCTCGTCGAGTTCGCGCATGCCGCGGCGGCACTGCCAGCGGAGCCGGGATTCCTCGCTCAATACTTCCTTTCCGCGAGCATCTTCTTGGTTTCGGCAATCGCCTTGGCCGGGTTAAGACCTTTTGGACACGTCTGCGTGCAATTCATGATCGTATGGCAGCGGTACAGGCGGAACGGGTCCTCGAGTTCATCGAGTCTTTCCCCGGTCGCATCGTCCCGACTGTCAACGAGCCAGCGGTAGGCGGCAAGCAGCGCGGCTGGTCCGAGGTAGCGGTCGCTGTTCCACCAGTAACTCGGACAGCTGGTCGAACAGCACGCACAGAGAATGCACGCGGACGGCTCGTTTATGAGCTCCTGATCCTCCTTGCTCTGCAGGCGCTCCTGATCCGGCGGTGGCGGTGTACGCGATTGCAGCCATGGCTTGATCGAGGCGTACTGCGCGTAAAAATTGGTCAGGTCGCCGACGAGGTCTTTAACAACGGGCAGATGCGGCAAGGGATAAATCTTGACGTCGCCCTTGACGCTGTCGATCGCGCGCGTGCAGGCCAGCGTATTGCCACCGTCAATGTTCATCGCACAGGAGCCGCAGATACCTTCTCGACAGGAACGACGAAACGTCAACGTCGGATCAATCTCATTCTTGATCTTGATCAGGGCGTCAAGGACCATCGGGCCACAGCTATCCAGGTCGACCTCGTAGGTATCGAGTCGCGGGTTTTCGCCAGAGCTCGGATCGTAACGGTACACGGCAAAACGGCGCACATTGGCGGAGCCGTTAGCCGCCGCGTAGTGCTTACCCTTCGAAATTCGGGAGTTCTTGGGAAGTCTGAATTCAGCCACAGTCGATCATCCCTGCAAGATTAGAAGCGGTCTCAAAAATACGCGTGGCCGCGAAGCGCGTTTTGCGGGATGCACTTCTAGTAAACACGGGCTTTGGGTTCGACATAGTCGACCTCGTCAGTGAGGGTTTGCTGGTGCACGGGTCGATAATCGAAGCGCACATCGCCCACGCCGCCAATCCACGCCAGCGTGTGCTTCATCCAGGTCTCATCATCCCGATCCGGATAGTCCTCTCTTGCATGGGCGCCCCGACTCTCGGTTCGGTTCGCCGCCGATTCAATGGTGGCCGTCGCATTGAGCAGAAGATTCTCGAGCTCCAGCGTTTCAATCAGGTCGGTATTCCAAACGAGTGAGCGATCGGACACTGCGACATCATCAAAGCTCGCGAAAGTCTTGCGAAGCAATTCAACGCCCTCATCGAGTACCTCGCCGGTTCGGAATACGGCCGCATGGCCCTGCATGACTTTCTGCATTTCCAATCGAATCTCGGAAGTTTTTCGCCCGCCGTTCGCGTTGCGAAGCTTGTCGATGCGCGCGACGCTATCCTGGCCGGCATCCGCGGCCAACGTCTTGTGCCGTTCGCCCGGCTTCATTTCACGCGTGCAGAAATGTGCGGCAGCGCGGCCGAAGACGACGAGGTCTAGCAATGAATTTGAGCCCAGGCGATTTGCGCCATGAACGGACACGCAGGCCGCCTCACCGACCGCCATCAGGCCCGGCACGATCGACTCGGGGTCGTCGTCTTTCAGGGTGACAACCTGGCCATTGAAGTTCGCCGGGATGCCGCCCATGTTGTAGTGCACGGTCGGCAATACCGGAATCGGCTCTTTCGTGACGTCCACTCCTGCAAAAATACGCGCCGACTCCGCAATGCCCGGCAGACGCTCCTCAATCACCTCGGGCCCGAGGTGCTCGAGATGCAGGTGGATGTGATCGTTATCGGCGCCAACGCCACGGCCCTCTCGTATTTCCACCGTCATCGAGCGGCTCACAACGTCGCGCGACGCAAGGTCTTTGGCGTTTGGCGCATAGCGCTCCATAAAGCGCTCGCCGTCCGAGTTCGTCAGGTAGCCGCCCTCGCCCCTCACACCCTCGGTAATGAGGCAGCCCGCGCCGTAGATGCCGGTCGGATGAAACTGCACGAACTCCATATCCTGAACCGGTAAACCGGCGCGCAGCACCATCGCACTGCCATCGCCCGTGCAGGTATGCGCCGACGTGCAGGAGAAGTAGGACCGCCCGTAGCCGCCGGTCGCGAGAATGACCTGGTGCGCTCGAAAGCGATGCAATCGTCCTGTAGCCAGGTCGATCGCGACCACGCCACGGCATGTGCCGTTTTCCATGATCAGGTCAATCGCGAAATATTCGATATAGAACTCGGCGTCGTGTTTGAGTGACTGCTGATACAGTGTGTGCAGCATGGCGTGACCGGTGCGGTCGGCCGCGGCGCAGGTGCGCTGCGCGGTGCCCTCGCCAAAACGAGTCGTCATGCCGCCGAACGGTCGCTGGTAGATCTTGCCGTCTTCAGTTCGGGAGAACGGCACACCATAGTGCTCAAGTTCGATCACCGCGTCCGGCGCTTCCTTGCACATGTACTCGATCGCATCCTGATCGCCCAACCAGTCCGAACCCTTGACCGTGTCGTACATATGCCAGCGCCAATCGTCTTCGCCCATGTTGCCGAGCGCGGCGCTGATACCACCCTGTGCGGCAACCGTGTGGCTGCGCGTCGGGAAGACCTTTGTGATGCAGGCCGTATTAAATCCGGCTTCCGCCAGGCCAAAAGTCGCACGCAGGCCGGCACCACCGGCGCCGATTACGACAATGTCATAGCTGTGATCAATGAATTCGTAGTCGCTCATGCGTTCAGCCCGATCTTTAATATTGCAAATACGGCAGCCGCCGCGAGAATTATGTGCGCGAAACGTGAAATGAGCAGCGCCGCTATCTTAACGCCGGGTGCGTGCACATAGTCTTCGATGACTACCTGAACCCCAAGGTAGGAATGATACGCGAGCGCCAATGAAAGCAGCAGCAACAGGATGCTGTTAATCGGGCGCCCGATGAAAGCTGTCGCGGCGAGGTAGTCATACCCCGGCATTGTCGCCAGGGAGAACGCAAACCAAAGTCCGAGAAACAGCAAGGCGATGGCAGAAACACGCTGACCCCACCAGTGCGAGGTTCCATCCTTGGCCGTGCCCAGGCCCAGTACGCGACCGAGCGGTGAGCGGAGGCTCATGACGCCACCGCCCAGAAGGCGGCTGACAAAATGGCGGCGCAGATCAACACCAGCCAGGATGAAAAATTAGCCTGGCTGATTTCGAAGCCACGCCCGGTATCCCAGACAAGGTGCCGGACACCGTTGCAGAGGTGATAGAAGAATGCGAACGACCAGCCGACCAGCAGCAGCTTGCCGATCAACGATCCCATGACGGACTCGAAGACCGCATACGACTCGGGCCCTGAGGCAGCGTCGAACAGCCAAACAACCAGCGCGATAAACCCGACCGACAGCGCAATTCCGGTGGCACGATGGAGAATCGACAACGCCATGGTAATGGGCCAGCGATAGATCGATATGTGGGGTGACAGTGGCCTGCCCTGGTTGCTCATGCTCTCGCTTCTTTTATTGGTGGTGTCGGATCGGCTGCGGCGTGGAGTATTATCCAGAAAGGACCTCTAGAAATCGATACACCGGCCGGCTTTTTCCCAATCGCCGTAGCGCGTCGGGTCCAGGCCGCCTCGTCCGCCGATTTCTTTGGGACGATCCGACGCTGCAGACGCGGTATCATCTGAGTTCGCAATGTCGCTGGAATCGACCACTTCGGCCTTATCTTCGGTGTTCGGTGTAGTCATGGCGAGATTATGCCAGACGGCTGGACAAGCTGCAGTACCGGGAATCGTATAGATACAAATGAACGTACTCGCAACAATCAACGTTGCCGGCCCTGACGCCTTCACTTTCCTGCAGGGACAGCTCACAAACGATCTTCGTCGCCTGGACGCCGAAGCCGAGATTCTCGCGGCGTGGTGCAGCCCTAAAGGTCGCGTGATCTGGTTCGGGACCCTACGCGCAATTAAGTCCGGTTTTGCGCTGTCGGCGCCCGCCGAAACCGCCGCTGACATCGTCAAGCGCCTGACCGTCTTCAGGTTCCGCTCAAAGGTCGATTTCGAGATCGTCGATGAAGGTATTACCGTCGATCCGGGATTCCTGGTTCAGCATGGCTATGCCTATATCGGCGCAACGCAGATCGAGCAGTTCACACCGCACATGCTAAATCTCGATCTCCTCGACACGGTCAATTTCGACAAGGGCTGCTACACCGGCCAGGAAATCGTCGCCCGCACGCACTACAAGGGCGCCACCAAACGGCGAACGCTGCGCTTCGAAAGCGAAGAGCCCGTCTCGGAAGGAGACAAGATTTCGGACGGTCAGCGCGATATCGGCGAGGTGCTGAATGTTGCCGGAACCGAACTGCTGGCTGTGGTGCCGATCGACAAGGCCAACGACGCACTCACTGTCAACAGCGTCAAACTGACCCACGTCCCATTGCCCTATGCCGTCGGCCCCGACCCGGGACCCGACCAGAACTGACCTCGCCGCACTGACTGGTCCGCAGCCGGCGCAGACAATCGCGTGTGCAAAAGGACAGTGTTACGAGGCTCTAGTCGAAGACTTCCGGCCGCATGTGCGGGAACAGCAGCACATCGCGGATCGACGCAGAATCGGTAAACAACATGACCAGTCGGTCAATACCGATGCCGATGCCCGCCGTCGGCGGCATGCCGTACTCGAGCGCACGAACATAATCGTGATCGAATGCCATAGCCTCGTCGTCGCCTGCCTCACGGTTGTCAACCTGCGCACGAAAACGTGCCGCCTGGTCTTCCGGATCGTTCAGCTCGGAAAAGCCGTTGGCAATTTCGCGGCCGGCAATAAACAACTCGAACCGATCGGTGACAAACGGGTCCTCGTCGTTTTGCCGTGACAGTGGCGATACTTCAGTGGGGTACTGCGTAATGAAAGTAGGCGCGCGAAGCTCACGCTCTCCGGTCGCGTCGAAGATCTCTGTTTGCAGCTTGCCCGGTCCGTCATTGTCCTTCACCGTGATGCCGAGCTTGTCACAGCACTCGACGAGATAGTCACGATCACGCACCCGCGACATGTCGAAATCCGGGTTGTAGGCTTCGA
>RCNE010000885.1_pt1 | contig 16215 bp, 14 predicted proteins | sample 2041361 | NCBI WGS metagenome assembly RCNE01 (sample SAMN09708229, study PRJNA481090) | Marine sediment metagenome, whole genome shotgun sequencing project.
ATCCCCTCGCTTGCCAGTAGGAGCGTGCCAGTAATGCCGCGCGCCTTGCACAGCTCCAAAAGGGGGGCTTGCACGGCGACGGTGTCATCAAAACGGGTGAAGTGGTAAAGTGCTGCAACGGTAAACATAGTGACCAGATACGCCTGTCATTCAGGCAGGTAAAGCTACACGCGCAATGAAAACGAACCCACGTTGCAACTCAAGTCCGGTTTTGGCACATTGCGACCGAACCTGTTGAAATGAAAGCTGCACCATGTCCCACGCTTTGCTTGTGATCGACGTCCAAAATGATTTCTGCCCCGGCGGCGCTCTTGCAGTGACTGGCGGCGATGCGATTGTGGCCGGTATCAATGGGTTGATGGTAGATTTTCAGGCCGTGATCTTGACCCAAGATTGGCATCCGGCGGGCCATTCCTCATTTGCGTCCACACACGACGCGGCCCCGATGAGCATGATGGACATGCCTTACGGCCCACAAGTGCTTTGGCCGGATCACTGTATTCAGGGCAGTTCGGGGGCTAGGTTGCATGCTGATCTACAAACGGAACACGCGGACCTGATCATCCGCAAAGGGTACAATCCGGCAATCGATAGCTATTCGGCATTCTTTGAAAATGACAAAACAACACCGACCGGTCTGGAGGGATACCTGCGCACGCGCGGAATCGAAACGCTGACGCTTGTTGGGTTGGCGACTGATTTTTGCGTGAATTACTCTGCACTGGATGCGGCAAGGCTTGGCTTTGACGTGACGGTCCAAATGGATCTGTGCCGTGCAATCGACTTTGACGGTTCTTTGGAAGCTGCAAAATCGGCGATGACCAAAGCGGGAGTTGTGTTGGCCTAGCGGCCTTTGCGGGCGAACCAAACAGACGAAACCCCTGCCGTCATAATGATGACCAGTCCTACAAGGCTTGGCGCATCGGGCCACTGTCCAAATACGGCCCAGCCGATCAGCATCGCTGCCAACAATTGGCTATAAATCAGGGGGGCAACCACACCAGCAGGGGTGGTGCGGTTCACCAAGACTAGCAACAGATTTCCCCCAGCAGACCCCAATGCAGAGACAGTGATGAGACCAAACAAAGGCCACGTAATTTCAGGTCTTATTGAAAATGCGAAAGGTGACAATAGAACGGTACCGATCAAAAGTTGCGAAAATAACAAGAACCGTGGCCGGAACTCTGATGCGAGCCACCGTGTTGCCACCAAATATGATCCGTGAAAACACCCCGCCAATATGGCAAATCCCATGCCCGAAGACATGCCAAACCCAGGGCGCACAACCAACAAAACGCCTGCAAAACTGATCAAAAGCAGGAATGTGCGCACGGGTGTGATGCGTTCACCAAGCAATAGCGCAGACAGGAAATACGACACCACTGGTCCAACAAAGAAGCCCGCAAAGACATTGGCCATTGGTTCCGTTTTGAGTGCCGTCAAAATACAAGTGATCCCTCCGACAATCAGCCCTGCGCGCAGGTACAGTCGCCAGTCGCGGAATTGCGCCACGTCGGCGCGAACGAGGCCACAAAGCGGGGCCAACAAAGCTGCGGCCAGTGCAAAGCGGGTCCAAGCCACGAATGTCTGCGGAAATCCCGCTCCTGTCAGCATTGTCGCAGCCGCATCACCGCCAACAATCAAAGTCATCGCAAACACGACTGCGACGACCAGCTTTGCAGAATAGGGGGATGTTGTCATTTGCGGGGCCTTTGTGACGCTTGATCGCGTTAAATCACACAGATCACGACGACGCGACATCAAAGCTTGCCACGCCCGCGCCCGCTTGATCTAACCCACGGTGCGCAAACGGGAGAGCACAGTCATGGTCGACATTGCCACACGGGTCTGGAACCACAAATGGAAGATTGATCCGATTGTACGGTCTCTGATCGATACTGACTTTTACAAACTCCTGATGTGCCAATCGGTATTTCGAAACCATCCAGACACAGTGGTGCAATTTTCGCTGATCAACCGAACAAAGACAATTCGTCTTGCCGAACTTGTGGATGAGGGCGAATTGCGTGAGCAGCTTGATCATATTCGGTCATTGCGGCTGACGCGTGGAGAAAGCACATGGCTGCGCGGCAATACATTCTACGGTAAGCGCCAGATGTTCACACCCGCCTTCATGGAGTGGTTCGAAAACCTTCAATTGCCACCTTATCATCTTGAAAAACGTGATGGTCAGTACGAACTGACGTTTGAGGGAACATGGCCCGAGGTCATGTTGTGGGAGATTCCAGCACTTGCAGTGATTATGGAGTTGCGCAGCAGAGCTGTTTTAAAAGACATGGGCCGTTTTGAATTGCAGGTGCTTTATGCACGCGCGATGACAAAATTGTGGGAAAAGGTGGATAAGTTAAAGCCGATTCAAGATTTGCGGGTTGCGGATTTTGGTACGCGGCGGCGGCATTCATATCTTTGGCAGGATTGGTGCGTGCAGGCGATGATGGAAGGGCTGGGTAAAAACTTTACCGGGACATCAAACTGCCGGATTGCAATGATGCGCGAAATCGAAGCCATTGGTACGAACGCGCATGAGCTCCCAATGGTGTATGCGGCCTTGGCGGATACGGAGACGGCATTACGGCAATCGCCCTATGATGTTCTGGCTGATTGGCAAGAAGAGCATGACGGAAACTTACGGATTATTTTGCCGGATACGTATGGAACGCAAGGCTTCTTGGATGGCGCTCCCGACTGGTTGGCTGGTTGGACGGGCATTCGCGTAGATAGCGGTGATCCGGCGACCGGAGCCGAGACGGCAATCAACTGGTGGAAATCGCGGGGCGAAGATCCCCGCAATAAATTGGTGATTTTCTCGGATGGGCTTGATGTCGATAAAATTAGTGCGCTGCATCAGCAGTTCGCAGGGCGCGTACGTGTTTCATTTGGTTGGGGCACAATGTTGACCAACGATTTCAAGGGGCTGGTCGATGATGACGCGCTCGCGCCATTTTCCTTGGTATGCAAGGCTATCTCTGCCAACGGGCGCCCAACGGTAAAGCTGAGTGATAATCCGGGCAAGGCGATGGGTCCAGAGGCAGAAATTGCAAGGTACAAGCGGATCTTCGAAGTCGGTCAGCAAGAAGAGATTGAAGTCGTCGTTTAGCATTTTGAGGATTCAGGCCAAGCTGGACAATCGCCGATTTTCGGCAAATGAAGTGCGATTTCCCCTGTTCCAGATTGCTGGTGCTGCTGTGCTTTAACCAGTGATTAGGCGACCACTGAAGTGTCATTATTTCGGTCGAATGCTACCTGAGCTCTGTTTTTACCTGAACGTTTTGCAAGCAAAAGCTGTGCATCGGCGCGATTGATCATCTCTTGAAGTGGTAGATTTTGCTTGCTCCAATATCCACCAAGGCTGATCGAAACAGTAAAGATCTTATTTGCATGGCTGAATTTTTCGGCTGAGATCGCGGTACAAAACCTGTCAGCAACAGCTTGCATATCACTTGCATCTAGCCCCGGAACATAAAGCGAAAATTCGTCGCCACCATGGCGCGCAAAAACTGTTTCACTTCTGATAATATCTTTGACGCGCGCCGCTACAATCGCGAGGGTCGCATCGCCAGTATCATGGCCATAGGTGTCGTTGATGCCTTTGAAGTTGTCGACATCGAAATAGAATACTGCATGCCCGCGGGACGCATCGAATTTTGTGGCGTCTACTTCACGGTCCATTCCACGCCTGTTTAGCAGGTTCGTTAGTTGGTCCGTCCGTGCGAAAGATCGCATTTCACGTGCTTCAGAAATGTAGCGCGCTTCGTGGCGAAAGATCCAGCCAATGGCAATTGCGCCGACCACATTGCAGATCAGGAGTGTTGGCAAAATTGAGGCAAACAAATCAACAGCCAGGTCAAAAGGAAGTATAAACAGCGCAAAGATTGATGGTGTTACGGCAATGCCAAGACAGGTGTCTTTCAAAACTGGTTGCTTGACGCGATGCGACGCAAAGTGTGACCATGCCAGTGCCAACCCGAACGCAAGTACCAAGCCGACAAGGCCAGATGTTGTACCGACACCCCCAATATAGATGCGGCAAACAATACCAAATCCAAGGGTAATCAAACCGGCAACCGGCCCAACGAACGCAACCGCAGCGCCGGTTAAAAGTGTACGGGTGTCAAAAATGAGTCCCTCACCAAGCGACAAAGGATTGGTCATGCCAAGAACGACCGTCAGCCCGAAAAGAACGCCGAAAGCGAACTGTTCGTATTTCGTTTCATGATAGTGCCGCATTGCCGAACTTAACAAAAATGATAAGCCAAGGAGGGCAACGACCGGCGCGAGAAGAACTTGGAATTGAAGCATAGCAGAACATCCGTAACTTGAATGAACGCCAACTTACCTTCTATTCCTTAAGGTCGCGTAACGATCAGCCCAGTTTTCTCACAGTTTCGCAGGCGGCTATTCATCTACTTTTCCACGAAGCGCCTTGACCTCGCCACGCGCTTTCTTGCCGGCAAGCCTGCGTTTGACTGACCCGTAAGTCGGCTTTGTTGCGAGGCGGCGCTTTGGTGTTTCAAGGGACTTCTGGATCAACTCTACCAACCGCTGTTTGGCAATTTCGCGGTTGCGTGCTTGGCTACGGGTGTCCTGAACGAAAATGACGATAGCGCCATCAAGGGTCCACCGGCGCCCCGCGAGCCGCTTGAGACGCGCCTTTGCTTGCGCCGGTAAATTGGGTGACCGGGCCGCTTCAAAACGTAATTCTACCGCGGTTGAAACCTTGTTCACGTTTTGACCGCCGGGGCCGGACGCGCGCGTAAAGCTCTCTGAAATCTCCCAATCCGCGATTTCTATATGGTCATTGATTCTCATCTTGCCCTTCAAGCTCCCGACGGAGGCCCATCAAAATTTCTGAACTTCGACCACCTTACACGAAAAAGGGCCACCCCAGCGACGGGATGGCCCTTTTCTGAATCACGGAGGTGGGTCGGTTAGGATCTCCACCTTGGATGTTCGTCAGCCAAGGGCTGCCCTAGCTGCGATCCCCCCAAGTTGTCCCGACACACTTCTCCAATACCTCATGATGCACTGGATCACCTCCTTTCAAATATTTCGCCTGAAAGCAGGTTCGCACAGATTTGGTATATTTCAAGGAAAAAGATACCTCATGTCGTGTTTAGGCGGACCGCAGCAGCAGCACCCGTCCAACAATAAAGCGGAATGGCAGCAAGGCGAGTAACGCAATCGAAAGCTTTACGCCCCAGTCTGCGACGGCAAGTGAAACCCACAGCGGCACCAGCGGTCCTGTGTTCAAGAATGGCACGGCGTCTTGTGCCCACATGACCTCTTCGGCGGCAGACGCACTGAGGCCATTGAACATGGCGGCAAAAGCGATGGTGAAAAAGATTGCTGTGTCCACTGTCGATCCAACCAACGTGCTGCCCAAAGGTGCTTTCCACCATGATCCGTCACGGAGGCGGTCAAAAACGGCGATGTCTAATAGTTGTGCCACCAAGAATGCCGTGGCCGAACCTATGGCGATGCGCAATGCAACGGCTGGGTATTCGAACCCGTCGCCTTGCAGCATGATCTGGCTGCCGATCAGTGAGCAGCCGATGCCAACGACGAGGCCGGAAAATACGACCTTGCGCGCGGCGGCGGGGCCGTAAACGCGGTTCATCACATCGGTGACAAGAAACGCGAGGGGGTAGGTAAACGCCCCCCAGGTCAGCAGCCCATCGAGAAGTAAGAATTGCACAAGGATATTGGACGCCACAACAATGGTGGCCATGGCGATTACGCCGGGAAGGATACGTGTCATTTGATTGTTCCGTTTTGACAAGGGTGCGGCACTTGGCCCCCAACCTTTGGGGACAGCGCGACCTACCGCCCATGCGCTAGTCCGTCAACCGGTATTCCACGAGCTCTGTGCGTTGAAAGGTGCGAAAGTTATCATCCGAGATCAGTGTCATGCGGAGCCCTTGGGCGTCTTGCCAGACGCTGATACCTTCAAGATTGTCATGGGTCAGAATACCCGTTTCCAACACGGTTTCTTCCTCGGTTCCGTCCAGCGCGAACCGTCTGACCCTATTCCGGAAACCTACACCAACAAAGTCACGCTCAAGGATATAAAGCTTGCCGTCAGGGCCAATATCAGCGCCAGACACAAGAAACGGGCCAGTGCGGGGGACCGCAAAGGGTTGGTCCCAAACCCCATTTTTCAGGCGAAAAACGGGAAATGCCCGCTTTGCTGCGCCCGAACGCTCCGGCAATGTAAACAACGTACCATCGGGCGCAATTGCCAACGCTTCGAGCGAGGCATTGGTTTGCATGCCTTCGAAATCAGGCGACGCCAAATGCGGCCCTGCTGGTTGATCGAAGCTCGTAAATCGCCGAACGCCAGGGGTCGATTCAAAGGATACGTAAAGGGATCCATCAGCACCTAGGGCAAGCCCTTCACTGTCACTTTCCAATCGGGGCAGTGGCAGACCATCTGTTCCGTTTAACAGTCGCAAATCATCCAGCATAATGCCAGTGATCGCCCCATTGGCGCGCGTAAACTCACCCAAAGCAAAGCTGCCACGGTCACTAAGTGCGAAAAAGCCTTGTCCATCATCGGTCACCTCGATGCCCGAAAACCCGCCAAACCGCGGGTCATCGACGTCCCAAACATAGCTGCCAATCAAAGTCGTTTGCGCAACAGCAGGTGCGGCGCAAAATAGCGCAATGCTAATTAAAGTTCGGAGCACCTAGTTTGCGTTCAACACGGCAAGGCATTGGCCCGGCAAGTTTGCCATCGTCAATTCGCGGCGCGGTGTGGGTGGCGGCGCATCAGGATCAGGCGGTGGTGGGTTAAGGATACGGTCAACCCAGCCTTGGGCATCCGCGCAGCCATCGCCGGGCGGCGGCGGGGCCTGATTGGTGCAGCCTGCGTCGCCTTCAGTGCAATTCAGACGGACATGGAAATGATAATGGTGGCCCCACCAAGGGCGCACCTTGTTTAGCCAGCTACGATCACCGGTTGCCGCATTACACATCGCCACTTTGGCACCCGGAAAGATGAATATCCGTGCCACGCGCGGGTCAGAGGCTGCGGCACGTACAATCGCTTCGTGTTGTGGCGACCAGCGGTCATTCGTAAATGCACCCGCCGATCGGCGCATCGAAACTGAAGACAAATCTTCGCGTTCCGGCGCCGTCAGATCAAGCCGATCGGGCGGCAGCATCCAAACGTCGATATCTAGACCGGTTTGGTGACTACGGTGCCCTGTTAGCATCGGGCCACCGCGTGGTTGGCTCATGTCGCCAACATAAAGACCGTTCCAGCCATCTTGGGTTGCTGCAAATCTGCTAAGATCGCGCACGAAATCCAGTGCTTCTGGCTGCGCCCAATTGCGGTTGCGCGACAGGCGCATCGCTTGCCAAGTGGGCCCTGTTTCGGCCAACTGTTCAGCACCCGCCTGACAGCCGCGTGCGTATCCACCAAGGGGTTGCGATGGTTGGGATGATGCCAACGGCATCGCGCCAAACAAATTTTTGGCGACACGTGTATCATTGACGTTTTGCGTCGATAGGCTGACGACTGGCGGTTCTTCCGACTGACAAGCGGCCAAGCCGAGAGCAAGGATAACTGCTGTTATGAAGCGGACCATTCTGCGCGATCTCCGTCTTTGTTAACCCAGCGTAGCAAGAAAAGCCCGATCAGGAAAAGGAAGATTACAGGTAAAAACCCTAATTGGTTGTTACCAGTCATGATCGTGAACAAAGTAATCAACGCAGGTGCAAGAAATGCAGTGGCTTTGCCCGTCAGCGCAAACAAGCCGAATGCTTCGGCTGGACGTTCTGGATGGGTGTGGCGGACCATCATGGAACGCGACGCCGCATAGACCGCACCGCCCGCACCACCGATGCAAACACCACAGATGTAGAAAATGATGTCAGGCAGGCCAGACCCTTCTGCTAACGGCACACCAAAGATTGCCTCGCGAGACATGCCAACGATGATGATCGAGACCCCAACCAGTACCCAAACGCTGACGCGGATCACTGGTTTTGGCCCATAACGTTGATCTGCCAGTCCTGACAGCCACGTGGTAATCGCGGCTGCAATTGCCGCGATAATGCCGAATACGCCAATTTGGATGGTCTGCCAGTCTAGCACAAGCGCCGCATAGACACCGCCGAACGCATAAAGCGCGTTTAGCGCATCGCGATAGAACATGGACCCCACCAGAAAATTCAACAGGCTTTTGCGGTGAAACACAGAACGGAGCGTGACAATCAATTCACCCCAAACGGCACCCAATTTGGTGGATTTCTTTTCCACCTTTGGGTCATCGCGCACAAACATGAAGAACGGGATAATAAAGATCACATACCAGATCGCGATAAACGGCCCGACTGCGCGCGTGCCTTCACGCATATCCGGGTCCAACCCGAATAATGGCGCGTTACCCAACAACGTCACGCCTTGATCGTTTTCAGCTAAAAGCAGCAGCATAATGAATAGGGAGGTCACGCCACCCCAATAGCCGAACGCGGCACCTGAACCTGAAATGCGGCCAACTTCTTCGTCCGTACCAAGCGATGGCAGGATGGCATTGACGAAATTCAGCGCACTTTCAGCGGCGAAGAAGCCCACATAGAACATGATCAGCATGAAGATCAGGGCGGTCCCATCAGGCTCTAGCCCCCACAACATGAACATCGTGACGACGTAGATAATAGAAAAGAACACAATCCACGGCATTTTTCGGCCAGAATTGTCAGCAAATGCTCCAAGAAACGGCGCGGTAAATGCGATCAAAAGGCCAGCAACAGTTTGGCCCAGCGACCAAATCCACTGGGCTTGCGCATTGGCTGCATCGGCTTCCATGCCATTGCTCAGGAAATACTCGGCTGCGACGACAGCGAAATACGGGCCGAAAATAAAGGTCAGACCAAGCGTATAGAAAGGCTGCGATGCCCAATCAAAGGCCATCCAGCCCCAAATGCGTTTCTTTGATACTGCCATTTGCCCGTCCCCGAATATTGTTCCGGCGATAAGACACAGAGAAAGGCACTGGTAGCAAGAAATGGTTTACGCGGAGCTTGCGTCAAATTCCGGCGGCCACGGGCGTGTGTTGTCGGCATCGATCCAAGCCTGCACCCAAGCGGGTTTTTCAGGCGGTATCCCGTCATGACCCACGTAGGCGAAAACCTTGTCTGGGCTGACGATCCCGTTCTTGTCTGTAATTGCAGAACGAAAGAGCGCCTGAACAGCACAGTCCTTGCCGATCCAGATCGAATGTTCGAGATAGAAGAACTTATCATCCCACCCAACGGCACGGCTGACAGTACGAAATTTGACGAACGGCCGGATGCGCTTGCGGTAGCGCACAGAATTGCCTGCCATTGTCATGCCCCAGCGATTGTCGTGCAGCGCACCAATCAATCCGACGCGCTGTGCAAGCGCAGTGCGCCCAATATCAAGAATGGTTAAGATGCGCCCATTGTTCATCTCAAGGTAAGCATCCAAATCCTGCGGCCAACAGCGATGATGTGAAACATGCGCCTCAAGTGCCTCAAGCGGAGGCATGCGCCTTGCACGCAAAGTTTCTTTGATGACGCGGATAATGGGGTACATGTGCATGGTCCTGTGATGATACTGGACAGGTGGGGTTAGGTGACGTGCGCGTCAACTTTGACGTCGGGGCAAGGCTGCTCTTGCCGGGCGCGGCTGGAAAGCTTAGATCAAGGCTGACCAAACAAAAGGCCGTCCAACCCATGCTGACCATTATTCAAGCCATCCTTCTGATCCTCGGCGTGATCCGTTTTTTCGTGATCGCACATTTCATCATGAGCTGGCTTCTGCGCTTTGAGGTTCTTAACATCCGTCAAGAATTCGTGGGCCAAATCTGGTACGGGCTCGAGCGTGTGTTAGAGCCGATCTATAGCCGCGTCCGCCGGTTTATGCCGGATCTGGGTGGCGTTGACCTGTCCCCAATCGTAGTTCTGGTAGGCATCGAAATTCTGCGCATCTTCCTGATGAACAACCTGTCAGCGTTCATCTAAACCTGCGGTTTGCGGCGCAATTGAAACGCGCGCCGCCTATCGGAAATCGCCTATGGCGCAAATGCGCTGCTTGCAGTCGCGCATGGCCTTTCGGATTATCTTTGCAAATGGTCTAAACTGTCCAAGCACAGACCGGAGATAGCTGATGTCAGATAGCATAACCTTTACGCTGGATGGTGAAACCGTCACCGCTTCTGCGGGCGAAACAATCTGGGAAGTCGCCAATGGCCGCGGCCTCGTGATCCCGCACCTGTGTCACAAACCTGCCCCTGGTTACCGCTCTGACGGAAACTGCCGTGCCTGCATGGTCGCGATCGAGGGCGAGCGCACTTTGGCCGCAAGCTGCATCCGTGAACCTTCCGAAGGGATGGTGATCACCACAGACCAGCCCCGCGAAAAGCAAGCCCGCCGGATGGTGATAGAAATGTTGGTCACTGACCAACCAGCCCAAGACGTAGCCCACGATAAATCGTCCCACCTTTGGGATATGGCCGCTGCACAAGATGTCAGCGCAAGCCGTTTTCCAAGCCAAGAGCCTGACCACATTCCCCTGCTAGACGACAGCCATGTGGCAATGTCGGTGAACCTTGATGCCTGCATCCAATGTGGCCTTTGCGTGCGTGCATGCCGCGAAGTTCAAGTGAATGATGTCATCGGCATGGCTGGCCGCGGTACGAATGCCTATCCGGTTTTCGACATGGACGACCCGATGGGCGCATCGTCTTGCGTGGCTTGTGGTGAGTGTGTGCAGGCCTGCCCGACCGGGGCGCTTTTACCAGCGACGGTCACGGATGAGGCCCAACTGGGCGACACAAAGGACTACGACAAAGAGGTCGAAAGCGTCTGCCCGTTCTGCGGTGTAGGCTGCCAGATTTCGCTAAAGATCAAAGACAACAAAGTGAAGTTCGTCGAAGGTATTAATGGTCCTGCAAACGAAGGTCGCTTGTGCGTCAAAGGGCGTTTTGGCTTTGACTACATTCACCACGATCACCGTATTACCAAACCATTGATCCGCCGCGATGACGCGCCAGCCAAAGGTCTGAACGTTGATCCCGGCAACTGGCAAACTCACTTTCGCGAAGCCACTTGGGAAGAGGCGCTGGATGCAGCCGCAAATGGCCTGAAGGACATAGGCGGCACTGGCGTTGCGGGATTTGGGTCAGCCAAATGCACCAACGAAGAGGCGTATTTGTTCCAAAAGCTGATCCGCCAAGGCTTCGGTCACAATAACGTCGACCACTGCACGCGGCTTTGCCACGCGTCATCGGTTGCTGCCTTGATGGAAAACGTAGGCTCAGGCGCTGTGACCGCGACGTTTAACGAGATCGAAAATGCGGACGTGGCGATTGTGATTGGCGCGAACCCGACCGAAAACCACCCGGTTGCGGCCACCTACTTCAAGCAATTCACCAAACGCGGTGGAAAGCTGATTGTGATGGACCCACGCGGCCAAGCTCTCAAGCGCTTCTCAAGCCATATGCTGCAATTCCGCCCTGGCGCAGACGTGTCGATGCTGAATGCTATCATGCACACGATTGTCGAAGAGAAGCTGTACGATCAGCAATATATCGACGCCTACACTGAAAATTGGGAAGCCGAAAAGAAGCATCTGGCTGACTTTACCCCTGAAAAGATGTCCGCAATCTGCGGTATTGATGCGGAAACGCTGCGCGACGTGGCCCGTACATTTGCTGGTGCCAAGTCCGCGATGATCTTCTGGGGGATGGGCATCAGCCAGCACATCCACGGCACTGATAATTCGCGTTGCCTGATCAGTCTTGCGCTCATGACTGGTCAAGTTGGTCGCCCCGGTGCGGGTCTGCATCCGCTGCGCGGACAAAACAACGTCCAAGGTGCGTCAGACGCTGGTTTGGTGCCAATGTTCTTGCCCGATTATCAGCCTGTTGGAGATGAGGGCGTGCGGTCGGCTTTCCAAGAGATTTGGCAAGAAGGTACGATCAACCCCAACAAGGGTCTGACTGTTACTGAAATCCTTGATGCGGTCCACGAGGGCAATATTCACGGCATGTACATTCTGGGCGAAAACCCTGCGATGTCTGACCCAGATGTGGAACATGCGCGTGATGCGCTGGCCAAATTAAAGCATCTAGTCGTGCAGGACATCTTTATTACGGAAACCGCCAACTATGCGGATGTGATCCTGCCCGCTTCGGCCTTTGCCGAAAAGACAGGCACAGTGACCAACACCAACCGCCAGGTCCAAATGGGCCGCCCTGCTTTGCCGCCACCCGGTGACGCAAAAGAAGATTGGTGGATCACCGTGGAGCTGGCCAAACGGCTTGGGCTGTCGTGGACCTATACTCACCCGTCACAGGTGTTTGCCGAAATGTCGCGCTCAATGAAGTCGCTTAGCAACATCACTTGGGATCGACTAGAAGAACAAAACGCTGTGACCTACCCATCGCTGTCGCCTGAAGACCCCGGTCAGCCTATTGTGTTTGGCGACGGTTTCCCACGCGAAAACGGGCGCGCGAAGTTCACACCCGCAAGTGTGATCGCCCCTGATGAGGCGCCAGACGATGACTACCCGATGATTTTGACAACGGGACGTCAGCTGGAGCATTGGCATACGGGATCAATGACCCGACGCTCCAAAGTACTGGACGCGGTTGAGCCAGAAGCGAACTGTTCGCTGCACCCGTCAACGCTGCGTATGCTGGGCGTTGAGCCGGGCGGCATGGTCACGCTGACCACCCGTCGAGGCAGTATTACGATCATGGCACGCGCGGACCGCGCGGTGTCCCCTGATATGGTATTTGTCCCGTTTGCATTTGTTGAGGCAGCAGCGAACGTATTGACCAATCCGGCGGTCGATCCATTCGGCAAAATTCCCGAGTTTAAGTTCGCGGCGGTGAACGTCGTAAAGGCTGAAACGTCTGTCGCGGCAGAGTAGTTTTACGCCGAACCACGCACGCAAAGTGCCCCGCTATTGAATAGCAGGGCACTGCCGTCCTACCGTGATAGGTGTGGGGGCGCGCGAAAAGCATCCCTTGCGATGAATAACCAAGGAGATGCGCAATGCGCCAACTGCCCCTGATTGCGACCCTATGTGTGCTAGCGATGCCCGCGTTTGCGGATGATGTTGCCCTCTTGTTGGGTGTTGAACGCTATGATGATCTGCGCCGCGTCAGCGATGGAACAGATGTTTTGGTTGCGGCCGACAACCTGCGTGATGCTGGCTATGAGGTCAGCGCGTTGGCGAATGGGTCCGCGCGGGACATGAACCGACTGCTTGAACGCTTTGCCACTGACGCGACTGAAGCAGACCGTTTGGTTGTGGGTCTGGCTGGCCAGTTTGTGACCGACGGCACGCGTAGCTGGTTCTTGGCTAAAGATGCCAACCGTCCGTCACCCTTTGGTTTTGGTGATGCGATTTCGCTTGAAACGGTGATGCACGTCTTGGCCCAAGCGCCGGGGCAAGCGATCTTGATCCTTGGCTATGACCAAGGTGCGGACAACACAATCGGCGACTATTTGCGCCAAGGCGTCGGTGATTTGGATATCCCGCAAGGGGTAACCGTCATCTATGGCGAACCGAACATGGCAGACGGTGTCTTGATCAATAGTGTGACAGAACCCGGTGGTGACGTGATGGCGTTTGTCCGTGACAATCGCCGCCTGCGCGCGCTGGGCTATCAACCCAAAACCCTGATTTTGCAGCCTGACCGGGATCAACTCGCACCGCCAATTTCCGTGATCGAGCCAAGCTTGCGGGCGTGGAATGATGCGCAAGAGGCGAACACCGCCAACAGCTACCGTGATTTCCTGTCTGATAACCCGCGTAGTCCTTTTGCGTCGCAAGCCCGCGACCGCCTGATCGAGATTGAAAATGATCCAATCCGGATGGCTGAACTGGCCGAAAGTGCGCTGAACCTGACACGCAACGAACGCCGTGCCATTCAGCGGAACCTGACATTGCTAGAGTTCAACACACGCGGCGTAGACGGTATCTTTGGTCGCGGTTCGCGCGGGGCGATCCGCAACTGGCAGCAAGACAATGGCTTTGCACAGACGTCTTATCTGACAACTGCACAAATCAACCGGATCGACGGGCAAGCCAGCCGCCGCGCCGCTGAAACCGAAGCCGAAGAAGAACGCGCGCGCGAAGCAGCACTCAGCCTTGATCGCGACTATTGGGAAGAAACCGGCGCACGCGGCGATCAAGCAGGCTACCGAGCCTACCTTGAGCGTTATCCAGAGGGTATTTTCGCAAATGAAGCCCAAAGTAAGTTGGAAGTTGTAGTTGAGCCGGATTTGAATAACCGGGCCGCGCGTGCACAAGAAGAAGCGTTGAATATCAATCCAGTCCTACGCCGCCTGATAGAAAGTCGCCTTGCTGGCCTTGGGCATAACCCGGGTGATATTGATGGGCGCTTTGACCGCAATTCGCGACGTGCAATTGCAAGTTATCAATCGCAACGGAATTTGTCGTCGACAGGCTATATTGATCAACCAACGCTCGCTCGTTTGTTGGCGGATACAATTGGACGGTAAATAGCGCTATTCTCAAAAAAAGGGCCTTTGTCTGAAATAGACAGAGGCCCTTTTTGTTTTACTCTGCGCGGACGTACCGTTCCGCGAGCAACCGGATAAAGCCCTGTCCGCCATCGTATTGCCGGACACCGATGATGTACGTGCCTTCCTGCAAGCGGGCCATAACCAGACTATCAAGACCATCTCCATAATCATCGTTCTGGCCAATCTCGCGGCCCAGATCATCAAAGATAATCAGCCAAGGGTCACTGTTGCCGCCACCGATTGCTTCGATAACCAAAAGTCCCGCTTCTTCAAGATCAAGGCTGAACCACGTTACATCTGACCCTGCGGGCACGTCTTGGCGCATGCGCGACTGCAATGGGCCAAGATCTGTAACTGCCACGCTGCCATCAAGGGGCGGTGCGATCTCGCCTCGGGCATAAAGCGATTGCAGGGCTTCGTCAGGGTCATATCTGTCGATGCTGACCGTGATCGGCGCGCTATCATCACTGAGCGCTGCAACCCCTAGGCAGTAGGTGCCGGGGATCAAAGCGTCTGATATGTCGATGCGTGAATTCAAGCCATCAAAGTCGTCATTCTCTGTGATGTATTCGTCATCGGGGCCGTAAAGCGTGATGACGGGATCAGCGGATTCGTTGTCTGCAGTGATCGTCAGCGGCGTGAGTGCATCCAGAGTGAAGCTCCAAAATGGCGTGTCATTGACTGATGCTGACACACTGGTTCCCAATGCGCCGAAAGGCGCGGCTTCGGAACAGCTGCCATCGTTGCCACCCGGTGCATCACTGATGCCGTCGGTAAGGGGTTCATGCTCTGCGCGGCCAATGCGGACAAATGCGGTCATCGGGCCACCGTCATAGCTGCGCAATGACATGCAGTAGGTGCCTGCCTGCAATGATGTCTCTGCGCGCGAGGCGGCGTTGCCACCTGAATCGTCATCGCTCAGGATGACGTTACCGCTGCTGTCCAGAAGATCGATGATGGTGTCACCCGACCCGCGACCCGCGGCTTCGATCCGGACATCTGTCGGTGCCGATATGCTAAAAAGCGAGACGTATTCGTTTCCACCCAAAACCAACGCCATTTGCTCGCGGTATGTGTCCGCTGCGGTGATGTCAGAAGTGGCTTCATCGCCGCCAACCCAGACGCCACCGTTTCCCGCACCGCCACAGATGTTGTCTTGGGCCAATGCGGGGGATGCGGCGCCCAGCATGAGGGCGGCAATAGTAGATGTTTTGAAATTGAAGAAGGCCATAGGGAGCTGTCCTTTGTCGTTGCACATGATCATTTAAGGTCAGCGTAACGCGCCAAGGGCACAGATTGCTAGGGTCAGGGCCCAAAAGAAAAGGCCGCGCCCCCAAAAAGAGGCGCGGCCTTTCAAAAATACTGCTTAGCAGGTCTTAGCCCTGACGGGCTTTGAACCGTGGCTGCGTCTTGTTGATCACATAGACGCGGCCTTTACGGCGCACGATGCGGCAATCGCGGTGGCGCTGCTTGAGCGAGCGGAGGGAGTTACGTACCTTCATGGGTCGTGTCCTTCATTTCGCGGCGCGCGGATTGCGCCTAGGGTTACAGTTTGGACCCCTAAAGGCCCGTGAAATCATGGTGGACGATACTGGGATCGAACCAGTGACCCCTTCGATGTCAACGAAGTGCTCTACCGCTGAGCTAATCATCCATGTCATCTGC
>RCNE010000886.1_pt1 | contig 16212 bp, 15 predicted proteins | sample 2041361 | NCBI WGS metagenome assembly RCNE01 (sample SAMN09708229, study PRJNA481090) | Marine sediment metagenome, whole genome shotgun sequencing project.
CATTGATGAGCTTAACCAAATGAGGCATTTTCGCCATGACCTCATCATGTGCAGTCATAACGTACTGCATCGGAGTAGGTTCTTGACCGTAGCTTGAAAACGACAATAAAAATATGGAGATACAAATAAAGTAGGCTATTCTTTTCATTCTAAAACTTTGTAAGAACAACAAAGATATTACCGATGAGAATAACGCACAAGCGGAAGCTGATGTGTTGGTCGATTTTTCAGGAATTATAAAGATTTTCTAAAAATTAACTTACAATTGATACTCTTCACTACCAGATTCATCATGCTTCGGCGTTTCTGGTACGAAGACGTCTTTTAAAATGTAAGCCACAACAATGGTAATGCCTATTGAAAGTAAATGTACGGCATAATCCCAATGTAAAATTTGGAGTAAACAGCCAGAAATAACTGCAAGGGTTCCTAAAACAAGGGCGCTATTCCATAAGATTTGGTAGGTTGTATTTTTGGCTCTACGATCTTCATCTAAAAAATAAGCGGTTCCTTCTATAACGAACCACATAACGAAGGTAATTGCCATTAAGATGAGAAAAAATAAGGTATACGGAAATTCTAGTATGGTGAATATTCCATAAAGTGAAAAGAAAGTGACTAATGCCAATTTCGTATAATCTATAAATTGTTTCTCTTGCTTTTTAATAAAACGAATAACATATAATACGCCTATAACCGCAAAACTATATAAAATGATTTCTTTGGCATAAGGCCATTCCAACATCTTAGCGATTACGCCTAATAATAAAACAGCTAATGAAATCCGTAACGGCATTTTCAAAATCTTTTTATAGTTTGACATCTTCATTTTTTTAGAGATTATATGACTTTTACGTTAGCGCGAAGGCCTTCCATAATGCCTATAATATTTAAAACGGTTTCTTTCAGGTAATGCTTAATTAAAACATGCGGGATACGAATAGTGGTAAATCCGTTTTTAAACGAGTGCATGGCTTCTTCTAAGTCATTGATGGCCTGTTCATGCGTCATCATATGATACTCGCAGTCAATTTCAATATTCAGTTTAACACGCGAAATTGCAATATCTACTGATTTTTTACCATCCCACCATTCTAGCATGGCGTTTACATTCTCCTCCTTCAGTCCATAGTATAACTGTACAGCTTCTAGGGGGGTGCCGTTCTTATTGATTAACTTTTCCATTCTTGTCCTATGCTGATCGCACAGTTCAATTCCGAGGGAATCCATCGAATTTTTATGGTCAAGATAACCGAGTTCTATGTTACATTCTAAACAAGTCATTTAAGCAGGTTAATTTTGATTTGGAATTAGTATAACCCCACCCTTTTTGAAATATTATACAATTCCGATGTATGACACCCCACTTTTAGACGAACTGCAAATTTTTAGACGAACTGCACGAATTATGTTAAAATTTATGATCAGATTTAAAATTAAAACGTGGCTTGTTTCGTATATCCTTATATATTTACGTGTGTAGATTAGAAGATAGACGCGATGTTTAAAAAAATTGGTCCTGGAGTATTAGTAGCTGCTGCTTTCATAGGTCCCGGAACTGTAACTGCGTGTACTTTGGCGGGAGTAGAATTTGGCTATGCGCTCTTATGGGCGATGTTACTTTCAATTATAGCGACTATTGTGTTGCAAGAAATGTCGGCTCGATTAGGAATTATTACCCAAAGAGGCTTAGCTGATGTTATAAAATCAGAATTAAAAACGCCTTGGATAAAAAATTTGGTCATTGCTGTTATCCTGGGCGCCATCGTAATTGGTAATGCTGCCTACGAAGCCGGAAATATTGGAGGAGCAACATTGGGATTAGAAGCGATATTTGGAACGGAATACCTATCGTTGTATCCATGGGTTATCGGAATCTGTGCTTTTATCTTATTATATATAGGAAATTATAAGGTTTTAGAAAAGGTTTTAGTTTCTCTGGTCATTATTATGAGCCTGTCGTTTTTGATTACCGCGATAATAACCAAACCAGATATCATTGCGATTGCAAAAGGACTTTTTATACCTACGGTACCCAAAGATGGAATCTTAACCATTATTGCATTGGTCGGAACAACTGTTGTTCCGTATAATTTATTTTTACATGCATCATTAGTAAGTGAAAAATGGAAATCTGTTGATGATCTAAAAGCTGTAAAAAGAGATACCTACATTTCTATTGCGCTGGGTGGTTTAGTTTCTATGGCGATTATCATTGCTGCAACCACAATTAAAAGTGGCGAAATAAAAAATGTGATTGATTTGGCTAAGGGATTACAACCGCTGTATGGCGATGCTGCAAAATACTTTATGGGTATTGGTCTTTTTGCCGCAGGGGTTACCTCTGCCATAACCGCTCCACTTGCAGCGGCTTATGTAGCAAACAGTTGCTTTGGTTGGAAAGTCGGTTTAAGGCATTTTAAATTCAAACTGGTTTGGATGATTATTTTAAGTTTAGGAGTCATTTTTATGTCCTTTGGAATCAAACCCATAGAAATTATCAAGTTTGCTCAAATTGCCAATGGTATTCTCTTACCGGTAATTGCTATCTTCTTATTGTGGGTGGTGAATAGAACATCAGTAATGGGAGTATACAAGAATACAATAGTGCAAAATGTCTTCGGATTTGTAATTATTGCCTTGGCCATTTTATTGGGAGCAAAAAGTATTCTTAAAGTAATCGGACTTTTTTAAATGAAGAACTTCAGGATTGATATAAATTGTGATGTAGGCGAGGGTATAGGTAATGAAGCGCAATTGCTACCATTAATTTCTTCCTGTACTATAGCATGTGGAGGTCACGCAGGAGATTTGAAAACCATGAGCGAAGTGCTACTGCTAGCAAAGCAATATAGAGTTAAGGTGGGTGCACACCCATCGTATCCCGATAAAGAAAATTTTGGTAGAGTATCTATGCCAATTTCGGAAGATGATTTAATCGCTACTATTCAAGACCAGATTGAAAGTTTTGTCAAGATTGTAGAAAGAGAACATATGAACATGCACCATATCAAGCCGCATGGAGCACTATACAATGATATAGCAAAAGATTTAGTTTTAGCGAGAATATTTCTAAAGGCTATCGCTCGTTATAAGGAGTCTGTGTATATATATGTGCCATATGCCTCGGTAATAGAAAAGGAAGCTTTAAAACAAGGTTTTCGAATTAAAAGAGAAGCTTTTGTAGATAGAAATTACAACGCAGATCTTTCTTTAGTTTCCAGAAAATTAGCCAATGCGGTATTAGAAGACCCCAGGAGTGTTCTAGATCACCTACTTTTAATGGTCAAAGAAAAACAGATGCAGGCAGTTAATGGTGATATGATTCATATGGACGCAGACACCTTTTGTATACATGGTGATACCTCCTCAGCTTTACAAATATTGACGTATCTTTCTAAACAATTACCAACCCAAAATATTGAGATTGCGTGAGTAACTATTCTCTTTCCATACGGCCTTTCGGAGTTCATGCGATCTTAGTAGAATGGCCTAATGAGGTTCAAGAGGCTATTTTAGATGACATTCTTCAGTTCGCCAACTATTTAGAATCCAATTGTCTGAACGTTAAAAAATGGGAAATTGTACCTGCCTACAACTCTATAACCCTTATCCTTAGAGAAAAACCAATCGATTTTGCGAAGCTAAAAGAAAGACTAGGACAATGGTATTTAGAAAGTGATGCCTTCAAACCAAAGCAAAGATATCTTTGGCGTTTGCCAGTTTGTTATGATTTAGAATTTGGGATCGATATAATTGAAGTAAGTGAAAAACTTCAAATGTCAGTTGAAGAAATTATTCAGGCACATACCAGCCATGTGTATACTGTTTATGGTATAGGATTTTTACCAGGCTTTATGTATTTAGGTGGATTGCCAACTCGGTTAGAAGTATCTCGAAAGTCTACACCACGGTTGAAAGTGCAAAAAGGAGCTGTAGGCTTGGCTAGTAAGCAAACGGGAATTTATCCACAAGAATCACCAGGAGGTTGGAATATAATTGGTAATTGTCCGGTGTCGATGTTTAATCCTAAAAGCGACGACCCTTGTTTTGTTAGTGTAGGAGATAAAGTGCAATTCTACCCTATAACCCATGCTGAGTACGATTTACATAAAATTGAAGGAGAAGTTGGCATTTATAAACTAGAAAAAACTGACTGGGATGCTTAAAGTTTTAAAGTCAGGTTTTTTTACCACGATACAAGATTCTGGGCGATTGGGCTACTTAAATAAAGGTGTTCCTGTGTCAGGTTTTATGGATTCTTTTACTGCCTCTAAATTGAATTTGCTTTTAGATAACCAAGAAGGTGCTGCGGTTATGGAAGTTACCATGACCGGTCCGACTCTTGAATTTGAAGATGAAACGTATATATGTATTGGAGGCGCAGATATATCTGTCACCTTGAACAACAATCCAATTCAACATTTCAAAATTTATAAGATTGAAAAAGGAGATATTCTTTCTTATGGAAGAATGAAAAAGGGTTTTCGTAACTATTTAGCCATCAAAAATGGATTCAAGGCGGATTCAGTACTTGGAAGCCAGTCTTTTTATTATCCCTTAACAAATAAAAGCCACTTAAGTGATCGAGCAGAATTAGCATATGAATCATGTGTGGAATACGATGCTAAGATCACGGAAATAAAAGTAGATTCCTTCTTAGATGAGGAAGTACTTGATGTTGCTATCGGACCTGAATTTGAATTGCTGAATGATAAACAATTAGAGCAATTATTTTCTAAGGAATTTTCTGTTGCTAAAGAGTACAATCGTATGGCTTATCAACTTGAGGAAATGATTCAGGGGCATTCTTATTCAATGCTAACTTCAGCAACTTTGCCGGGTACAGTTCAAATTACGCCATCGGGAAAATTAATTATCTTGATGAAAGATGGTCAAACCACAGGTGGCTATCCACGCATCTTACAACTTTCTGATAAAGCGATTTCAATAGTTGCACAGAAGAAGTATGGAGATATAATTTCCTTTAGGTTTGTCAAAGGGTAAATGCTTGATAATTAATATTGCGTTTTATCTGAAATTCAAATCGACAATCGGTTCTTGCGATTGTTGTTTAAGGAGGAATTCTCTTGTCTTATCGAATATTTTATAATCCTTCTTTCTACTTATAGGTCTTAGCTACATTTGATTCATATTAACCTATGAATATGCTATTTATGAATATCTACACAAAACAACCCCATCTTATTAAAGTAGTTTTCTTAGACAAACACCTTTCCAAAATTTACATCTCAAAATAACCTTTATCGAATAAAACAGTAGTTAACCTAAGATTATTAATAACACACATTTGCTACCGTTTTACAAATCAAAAATTGCCTAACACTAATTATTAAATAGTAAAATATGATAACAAAACTAAACAACCAATTTAAACTTAAAACTGTTTCCAATTGTCGAAATTCTAGTTTGCTAACTCCTATGTTGATTATCATACTGTACCTAGGTGGAGTATCTAACATCCAAGCGTTTCAAACCACATCTTTCTCTGAAGCTTCAGAAACGTTGACCTATGATTTTAATGAGTATGCTTCTTTTTCTAATGATAATTCTTCTGGGGAGTATTCAGAATTTGTAGCAACACCTTAAACAGCTTGTTCTTCTATTTCAGGTGGGCATATTTATGGAACCACAGGAAAACATTCTTGTATAGACGATGAGCATGGTAATGCAGGTGATGCAGTATGTTTTCAGTCAAGTACTGATGTAAACTATACTTCAAACCATACATTAGCTATTCGAATAGATGTAGAATTGTTGGATCTGCGAATCAAAAGACGATTCAAGTAGATCAGCCAGGTACCTAAACGGTAGAAGCGATCAATTGTATAGATTGTGTAGCAATTGATACGATTAAACTAATTAAAGGTTTTTGTTACCTTGAAATGAAACAGCCTGGTTCAAAAATTGGCACGGTATATCCTGTTCCAGTTCAATCAGGAAGCACATTGACTATTGAATTTGATATCAATGATAATGGTTCAGAAAATAGTGATGAACTTAAGACAGTTCCTTTAAAAACTGCTATTGATCATATCGACAGAAAAAAAGATGTAAGTGTAGTGTTGTATAATATCTTAGGACAGATGATTACAGCTACTAGAACGTTCAAAGTTGAGAACGGAAAGGCTATAATTTACTTAGATATTGATCATATTCCTTCTGGTAAATACATCTTAAGGGCTCAAGGACCAACTTGGTCTGATGCCAAAAATATCTTGGTAGCGTAAGTACGATTTAATTTTTAAATAAATATGCTGCAGCCTTAGTTGGTTGCAGCTTTTTTTGTACGTTTGATGTAATGAAATCAAACTCTATTTTAGTCAGCGTAATTCTAATTATCCCTTTCAGGGGATGATATAGATTTTCAATGACTAGAAAGCCTGTATCAATCGCAAATGATACAGGCTTTTTTATTTTATATTTTTTGTTATTCCCGCGAAGGCGGGAATCTCGCAATAGAAGCTTTGAAATACCTTAAGGCATAGGTAAACAAAAACTAATGAATATGGTACGGAATACACTTTTATTTATCTGTTAATCAATTAGTTAGCTGGAAAATGACAAAATTGAATTTATATATAGACTAATTGTTTAAAACACGGCTTTTATTAAACATTTATATTTGTTAAATAAGAGTATTTTACGGAATTAAGAGAACACTAGAATCACATAGATGGAACTAAATAAATACAGTAAAAACGTAACGCAAGACCCAACCCAACCTGCGGCACAGGCAATGCTCTACGCTATCGGTTTTAAAGATGAGGATTTCGAAAAACCCTTGATAGGCATCGCAAGTACAGGTTATGAGGGAAATCCTTGTAATATGCACTTAAATGACTTAGCTAAATTGGTCAAAGAAGGTGTGAATTCAAGAGAGACAATCGGACTCATTTTCAATACCATTGGTATTAGTGATGGTATTTCTATGGGTACTCCGGGAATGCGTTTTTCCTTGCCTTCTCGTGATATTATCGCTGATTCGATGGAAGCTGTTGTTCAGGGTATGTCTTACGACGGTCTGGTAACTGTAGTTGGTTGCGATAAAAATATGCCTGGCGCTCTTATGGCGATGTTACGATTAAATCGACCTTCCATTTTAGTATATGGAGGTACGATAGCATCAGGATGTCACAATAACAAGAAGTTAGATATTGTTTCTGCATTTGAAGCTTGGGGTGAGAAAGTAGCTGGTACCATGGAGGAATCAGAATTTAAGAGCATCATTAAAAAATCCATTCCAGGTGCGGGAGCCTGTGGTGGTATGTATACAGCCAACACAATGGCTTCAGCGATTGAGGCTTTAGGTATGTCAATGCCCTATAATTCCTCAAATCCTGCGATTAGCGATAATAAAGAGGCCGAGTGTTTAGTTGCTGGAAAGCAAATGCGAACGCTTATTGAGAAAGATATCAAACCACTAGATATCGTTACCCGAAAATCTTTAGAAAATGCAATTCGATTGGTAACCATAATGGGCGGATCTACAAATGCGGTACTTCACTTTTTAGCGATTGCCAGAGCTGCAGATATTGATTTTACATTACAAGATTTTCAACATATTAGCGATACCACACCATTTATTGCAGATTTAAAACCAAGTGGTAAATATTTGATGGAAGATGTTCATAGAGTGGGAGGTATACCTGCTGTATTAAAGTATTTATTAAAGAATGATTTGTTACATGGAGATTGTTTAACCGTAACCGGAAAGACACTAGCAGAAAATTTAGAAAATGTTCCTGATTTAGAAGAAGGGCAAGATGTGATTATGCCTTTAGAAAACCCCATTAAAGCAACCGGACATTTACGTATGCTTTACGGAAACCTTGCAGAAAACGGTTCTGTGGCAAAGATTACAGGAAAAGAAGGTTTATTATTTAAAGGGCCTGCGAAAGTGTTTAATAGTGAATACGATGCAAATGACGGTATCCGTGACGGTTTAGTAATAAAAGGTGATGTAGTGGTAATTCGCTATGAAGGACCAAAAGGTGGACCAGGAATGCCAGAAATGTTAAAACCAACCGCGGCCATTATGGGTGCTGGTTTGGGAAAAGAGGTTGCCTTAATAACTGATGGGAGATTCTCCGGAGGAACCCACGGTTTTGTAGTAGGGCATATTTCTCCTGAAGCACAAGAAGGTGGTGCTATAGGTTTATTGGAAGATGGTGATGTCATTACGATTGATGCTGAAACGAATTCTATAAATGTAGATGTTACAGCGAAAGATCTAGCAAAACGAAAAGAATCATGGGTGCAACCGGAATTAAAGTTTAAAAAAGGTGTGTTGTACAAATATGCCCGCTCAGTATCTTCAGCAGCACAAGGTTGCGTCACAGACGAGTTTTAAATAGAAGTATAAAGTACGAAGTGACAAACAAATAATTTGAATTTTGACTTAACACTTGAATTTGAGTTTTATTATGGATACAGTAAAAGAAAAACAAAAAAAAACCAGCACGAAATCTACTATTAAAATTTCTGGTGCAGAAGCAATTATTCATTGCTTGTTGGCTGAAGGGGTTGATTTATTATATGGTTATCCGGGTGGAGCTATTATGCCTGTCTATGATGAGCTATATAAGTTTCAAGACCAATTAACGCACATATTAACACGTCATGAACAAGGCGCAACACACGCTGCACAGGGCTATGCACGAGTTTCTGGAAGAGTGGGAGTTGCTATGGCAACTTCGGGTCCTGGTGCGACAAACTTGGTTACTGGTTTGGCCGATGCTCAGATAGATTCGACTGCAATGGTGTGTATTACAGGTCAAGTTCCAAGGCATCTGTTAGGTTCTGATGCCTTTCAAGAAACCGACATCATCGGTATTTCAACTCCTGTAACCAAATGGAATTATCAAATTACAAGAGCATCTGAGATTCCTGAAATTATGGCAAAGGCGTTTTATATAGCGAAGTCTGGGAGACCAGGACCGGTTTTGGTAGACATAACTAAGAATGCCCAATTCGAGGAATTCGAATTCTCATATAAAAAATGTAAAGGAGTACGAAGTTATATTCCCACTCCGAAGCCTAATATGGGATCTATTGCCGCAGCGGCTGATTTGATAAATAATGCTAAGAAACCTTTTATAGTATGGGGTCAGGGTGTCATTTTAGGTCATGCAGAGGAAGAATTAAAAGCTGTCATCGAAAAAGCGGGTATACCCGCAGCGTGGACAATAATGGGGGAGTCAGCTATTCCTACCAGTCATCCGCTTAATGTGGGTATGGTTGGTATGCATGGTAACTATGGCCCAAATGTATTGACCAACGAATGCGATTTATTAATTGCGATCGGTATGCGTTTTGATGACCGAGTGACAGGTAGTTTAGATACCTATGCAAAACAAGCCAATGTAATTCATTTTGAAATTGATCCCGCAGAAATCAATAAAAATGTGAATGCAGATGTAGCGGTTTTAGGAAATTCAAAAGAAACACTAGCGCTTTTATTGCCCAAACTCAATGAGAATAAACATGAGGAATGGCACAATGAGTTTAGGAAGAAATATCAAATAGAATTTGATACCGTTATTAAAAATGAAATCCATCCGACTAAAGGTGGTTTGACGATGGGTGAGGTGATTGAAGAGATTAATCTTGCTTCTAAAAATAAAGCCGTAATTGTAACAGACGTTGGTCAGCATCAAATGTTAGCTTGTCGTTATGCGAAATTTGAACAATCAAAAAGTAATATCACTTCTGGTGGATTAGGAACCATGGGCTTTGCATTACCAGCAGCTATTGGCGCGAAACAAGGCGCTATGGATCGTGAGGTGGTAGCTATAATAGGTGATGGTGGTTTTCAAATGACGATTCAAGAATTAGGTGTGATTTTCCAACATAAGATTCCAGTAAAAATCGTGGTGTTGAATAATGACCATTTAGGTATGGTACGCCAATGGCAAGAATTATTTTTTGAGAAACGCTATGCTTCGACGGTAATGGTGAATCCTGATTTTGTAAAAATTGCTGAAGGATATCATATAGAATCCAAAAGAATTAGTGAGCGTAAAGATTTAAAAGCAACGATTCAAGAAATGATTGCTTCTGATAAGCCGTATTTCTTAGAAGTGAAGGTAGAGAAAGAGGGTAATGTGTTTCCGATGATTCCTTCAGGGGCATCGGTATCTGATGTCCGATTGAAATAAATAACGAATGTCAGGAACGCAATCGAAATACCTATTTGCTAATAAGATCATCGACTACGCTCAGACTGACAAAAAGATAAAATGAACGATTCAAACATACAAGACATACCGACCATCCATCCGGAGATAGAACGTAAATCTGAAGAGATCGGATTCACGATGCCTTCTGATATGTATATTGGAACTTTGTTGAAGACTTTAATTAGTTCAAAACCTGGAGCTCATATTTTAGAATTAGGAACAGGAATAGGACTCTCTTTATCTTGGATGTCTGATGGAATGGACGCAAATGCAAGTTTGATTACCGTAGATAATGATCTAGAGTTAATTGCAATTGCTAAGCAGTATTTTGGGAAGGATGACAGCATAGAAATCGTATGTGAAGATGGTAGCCAATGGATAAAGAATTACGAGGGCTCTAAATTTGACCTTGTTTTTGCAGACGCCTGGCCTGGAAAGTATAGTGAAATTGATCAAATTTTAGATTTGATAAAGATAGGTGGATTTTACATCATTGACGATATGACTGCCCAACCCAATTGGCCTAAAGGGCATGATAAAAACGTAGAAGGTTTAGTAACATATTTAGAAAAAAGAGAAGATTTTACCCTTACCAAAATGGATTGGTCAACAGGTTTAATCATTGCAGTAAGAATAAAATAATAGTAATGGAAAAACAATGGTTTACCATATCAGTATACTCCGAAAATAATGTGGGGTTGCTGAATAGAATATCTGGAATATTCTTAAAGAGACACATTAATATAGAGAGCTTAAATGTTTCTAAATCAGAAATTGATGACGTTTCAAAATTTACAATAGTTATCAATACTACAGAAAAGTGGGTGAAAAATATTGTGGGTCAGTTGGAGAAACAAATCGAAGTGATAAGAGCTTTTTATCATACCGACGATGAGACTATTTATCAAGAATCAGCCTTGTTTAAAATAGACTCTGCTTTGTTATTTGACGAACGTCAAATTCAGAATATAATTAAAGAGAGTAATTCGCAAATTGTCACGGTTGCAAGAGATTTTTTTGTCCTTGCAAAATCGGGGCGCAGACAAGAAATTGATGAAATGCATGATCAATTGAAACCTTTTGGAATTATGCAGTTTGTCCGTTCTGGTCGAATTGCGGTTTCCAAAGAAGTAATGCAGATATCAGCAATGTTGGAAGAATTTCAACCGAATTAAATTAATAGATTTCCCTCTTCATGGAAATGAAATTAAAATAGTATTTAAAGAGAACATTAACAGGTTCCTGATTTCTCGGGAATGCAAAAATAAATTACTTATTCATGGCAAATTATTTCAATACATTATCCTTAAGAGACAAATTAACGCAATTAGGGGAATGTAGATTTATGGAATCAAGCGAATTCTCCGATGGTGTATCCGCTTTAAAAGGAAAGAAAATCGTAATCGTTGGTTGTGGAGCACAAGGCTTAAACCAAGGCTTAAACATGAGAGATTCAGGATTGGATATCTCGTATACCTTACGTGAAGCAGCAATTAAAGAACAAAGACAGTCTTTTAAGAATGCCTCTGAAAACGCTTTTACCGTGGGTACGTATCAGGAGTTAATTCCGAATGCTGATGTGGTTATTAATTTGACTCCAGATAAGCAGCATACAGCGGTGGTGAGTGCAATTATGCCATTAATGAAACAAGGATCAACCTTATCCTATTCGCACGGATTTAATATTGTTGAAGAGGGAATGAAAATTCGCGAAGACCTAACGGTTATTATGGTTGCGCCAAAATGCCCAGGTTCTGAAGTGCGTGAAGAGTATAAAAGAGGATTTGGAGTTCCAACCTTAATTGCAGTTCATCCAAACAATGACCCACAAGGAAAAGGTTTAGAACAAGCAAAAGCATACGCCGTTGGTACTGGAGGTCATAGAGCGGGAGTTTTAATGTCTTCTTTCGTTGCTGAGGTAAAATCAGATTTAATGGGTGAACAGACTATTCTTTGTGGTTTGTTACAAACAGGAAGCATCCTATGTTTTGATAAAATGATTGATAAAGGAATTGATGCTGGTTATGCTTCTAAACTAATTCAATACGGCTGGGAAACTATTACGGAAGGAATGAAATATGGAGGTATCACAAATATGATGGACCGTCTGTCAAATCCTGCAAAAATTAGAGCCTTTGATTTAGCTGAAGAATTAAAAGAAATCATGCGTCCTTTATTCCAAAAGCACATGGATGATATCATGACTGGTCATTTTTCAAAAACTATGATGGAAGATTGGGCTAACGATGATAAAAACCTATTGACTTGGAGAGCGGCGACAGGTGAAACAGCATTTGAGAAAACTCCAGCAGGAGATCAAGAAATCAGCGAGCAAGAATTTTACGATAATGGCGTACTAATGGTAGCCATGGTAAGAGCAGGAGTAGAGCTCGCTTTTGAAGCCATGACTGATTCAGGAATTATTGCAGAATCGGCGTATTATGAATCACTTCATGAGACTCCGTTAATTGCCAATACCATTGCGCGAAAGAAATTATTTGAAATGAACCGTGTAATTTCTGATACCGCTGAATATGGCTGTTATTTGTTCGACCACGCTTGTAAACCGTTATTGACGGACTTTATGAAAGGGATAGAAACAGATGTCATTGGTAAATCATATGGCGAAGGAAATAGCGTCGACAACGCAAAATTAATTGCTGTGAATAAAGCCTTACGCGAACATCAGGTTGAAATTGTAGGGACTCGATTACGAGAGTCCATGACTGCAATGAAACCTATCGTATAACAACTAAATCCTTGAGCAATCAGGGATTTTTTATTTACTTAAACTTAGTACACATGAGCACAGCAAAAAACCAAATACCTACTGAATTTAAAATCACCGATACGATTAAGCAACGCCATTATTTGGTGGACGGAAAACTCAAGGAATGGAACGGCGAGTCAGCCGATGTATATTCTACGATTTCCTCCACGGAAGAATACGCACCTACCTTTTTAGGAAGTGCTCCTGATATGGGTGAAGCCGAAGCCTTAGATGCGTTGCATGCCGCAGAGAAAGCATTTGCAAAAGGGCAGGGGGCATGGCCCACCATGCGCGTTCGAGATCGTATTGAATGTATGGAGAAGTTTGTGGAAAAAATGAGAACCAAACGTGCAGACGTAGTCAAACTATTGATGTGGGAAATCGGTAAAACCCTACCAGATTCTGAAAAAGAGTTTGACCGTACTATCGATTATATCTACGATACCATCGAAAACTATAAGGCCTTGGATCGCGATTCAGCTAAGTTTGAAAAAAACTCAGGGGTGCTGGCGCATATTCGAAGAGGACCTTTAGGCGTAGTACTTTGCTTAGGGCCATATAACTACCCTTTGAACGAAACTTTCTGTTTGTTGATTCCTGCTATTATTATGGGAAATACAGCTGTTTTTAAACCAGCTAAAATTGGCGTGCTTTTAATCACCCCTTTGTTGGAAGCCTTTCAAGAGAGTTTCCCAAAAGGAGTGGTTAATGTAGTTTTTGGTCGAGGTAGAGCCATTGCCGGACCGATTATGAAAACAGGTAAAGTAGATGTACTAGCCCTTATCGGTCATAGTACATCGGCCAATGCTTTGCAAGATCAGCACCCTAAAAGCAATAGATTACGTTTGGTATTAGGACTGGAGGCTAAAAATCCTGCTATTGTTTTACCCGATGCAGATTTAGACTTGACCATCAGCGAATGTCTTGCCGGCACCTTATCCTTCAACGGACAACGTTGTACCGCTTTGAAAGTGCTGTATGTGCATGATGAAATTGTAGAAGAATTCAACAATCGGTTTAGTGAAGAGGTAGACAAGCTTCCCTTTGGCAACCCCTGGGAGGAAGGTGTTAAACTCACCCCTTTGCCTGAAGCGGGAAAACCAGCCTATATTCAAGAGTTATTAGATGATGCTATTGCAAAAGGTGCCAAAATATTGAATAAAAAAGGCGGACAGCATTTTGACAATTACATCTGGCCGGCGGTAGTGTATCCCGTTACGAAAGACATGCGTTTGTATGAAGAAGAGCAATTCGGCCCTATCATTCCGATATTAGCATTTAACGACATCGAGCAGCCTTTAGATGATATGGCAGAAAGCAATTACGGACAACAGGTAAGCCTCTTCGGTAAAGATGTGTATACCTTGGCGCCCCTGATTGATACCTTGGCGAATTTGGTATGTCGGGTAAACTTGAACAGTTCTTGTCAACGTGGTCCTGATGCTTATCCCTTTACTGGAAGAAAAGATTCTGCTGTGGCAACGTTAAGTGTACATGATGCCCTGCGGTCGTTCTCTATACGGACATTTGTCGCCTCTAAGGATACGGAATTGAACAATGAAATATTAGAACAATTGCTAGAGACCAGACTTTCTAATTTTGTCAGTACTGATTATATATTATAAATGCTAAAATAAATAGTCTTTTTACTAGTTATCGTTATAGTTCCCCAACTGTAATTGAAGTCCCAATTTTAACCGAATTATACTGTGCGACGTTATAAAATCTTAGGAGGAATTATGCTTTTGGTGCTTTTGGTAGTTGCAGTTTCAAAAGCAATTACAACGGAAAGTGAAACCATCCAATCAAATATTACCCCTGAGCAACTGCTAGCCGAACAAAATAAAGCAAAAGACTATCGCTTACGCCAACGTTTGTTAAAAAAAGCTGTTGGGGTCTATTTTGCTAAAGCAATTAAAGCAGGTGATATTGTTGGAGCGGGAGTAAGCATTGTAAAAGGAGATTCAATTCTAATTTCTAGTGGATTCGGAAAAAGAAAAAGCAACGAAAAAGCCAAAGTCGACGGAAAAACCATATTTCGACTAGGCTCTTTATCTAAAGGTTTTGCAGGAGTTCTAGCAGCAAGCTTTCAAGCAGAAGGTAAACTGGATTGGAATGATAAAGTCACCGATTATATTCCTAAATTTCAGTTGGGAGATGTTGCAAACACCGCCAAAATCAAGATTTCACATATTTTATCACATAGCTCTGGGGCACCTTATCATAGCTTCACAAACTTAGTTGAAGCTAACATTCCTGTTGCTAAAATTGCTGGTCGTTTCCATGAAGTAAAGCCGCAGAGTGAACCAGGTATTCAGTATAGCTATCAGAATGCGATGTTTGCTTTGATTCAAGAGGTGGTTTTAAAATCAACTGGGCAAAAAGTTAAAACCTCCTTGCAAAATAGATTTTTCACCCCTTTAAATATGTCTACGGTCTCCATGAATCATGAAACCTTAACAAAATCAAAGAATGTGGCGATACCACATGCAAAAAGGGGGAAAGGTTGGCGAAGCTTACCGCTTAAAAATCGATATTACAATGCAGTTGTTGCAGGCGGTATCGATGCTAGTTCACTAGACATGGCCAAATGGATGCGTTTTTTATTAGGTCACAATCCAGAAGTCATGTCAAAAAATGCTATACAAGAAGTTTTCAAACCTATTATTGCGCTAAAGAACAACAACAAATATTACCAACGCTGGCCAGGACATGTGCAGTCATTCTACGGATTCGGTTGGCGACTACATACCTTTAAAGATATCGAAACCCAAGAAGATTTTACAATTTGGCATCATGGGGGTAGTGTCAATAATTATAGAAATGAGATTGCCATATTCCCAGATGCAGATTTAGGTATTTGTGTTTTGCTTAATGGGAATTCAAAGCTGGCAAGAACTGTGATACCCGATTTGCACGCCATTATTAAGGATAATCTCAAGTTTTAATCTCAAGTTTTTCAAACTTGCGACATAGTACACTAGGTACACGTATAGATTAGCGGGAAATTGGTGATTGGTTGACCTTAAAATTAGTAGACATGACAAAAACACAAGAATACCTATGAATATCAGCTATTATGCGAATGCACCAGCAATGAGCCAAAAGGCTGCAGATATTGCTCTTGAAGACTTGTAACGAAACCCAGAGCTATTGCTTTGTGCAGCCACCGGAAGCTCTCCAAAAATACTCTACCAACTTTTAGCTAAAGAAGGTCAACGGCAAGCAGCTTTGTTTCAA
>RCNE010000888.1_pt1 | contig 16192 bp, 11 predicted proteins | sample 2041361 | NCBI WGS metagenome assembly RCNE01 (sample SAMN09708229, study PRJNA481090) | Marine sediment metagenome, whole genome shotgun sequencing project.
CGCCGGGTCGTGCAAGCAATAGTGATGTAGTGCATGACCCTCAGTAAAAAATGCCTGCAAGCGACGCGCGCCGAAATCAAACCATTGTTCGTCATCGGCAACGACGACTCGTGCTTCTTCAATAGGTTGTATTACGCCGTACATTTTTCGCGTCATGTCGACGCCATATACTTGCTCCGTACCGGCGATAAGTTTTTCGGGGCGGATCATGTGCGGTGCGCCACGCGGATGGATAACGCATTTGGCGTTCGGCAGCTGCTGCATCAATAGCCCCGCGCCACCCGCATGATCCAGATGTATGTGCGTCAGGAAAACGAAATCCACATCGCCAACATCAAGGTTTTGTTGGTGCAGCGCATCAACAAGCAGCGGCACGCTATCGTTAGTTCCGGTATCAACGAACGCCGCACGACCATCGTCAACAATCAGATGACTGGCGTCCAGCATTGGGCGTACGTACTCGGTATCAACAGCAAAAACACCATTGTCCAGTTGCGTGGTATGTGCGCGCTGGCCGGTAGGCGTTTCGATTAGTCGACCTCGGTCGTTTCAAGTCCCTCGAGACGCGAAAAATAACGCGCCAGAATCTCGAGATCTTCTTCTGCGATAATTGCTGCCTGAGCTGTCATTATCGGATCCTTTCGAGAGCCATCACGATAACTTTTCAGGCTTTTCAGCAAGTAGTCCTCGTGCTGCCCGGCAAGCGTCGGCCAAAGCGCATTCAAGCTGATACCTGCTGGACCGTGACACGCGGCGCAAGACGTTGCCGCCTCGAGACTGATGGTGCCACTGCCGCCAGTAGCGGCGTCGACGGTGGTACTGCCTTTGCTTGCCAGGTAGGCCGAAACATCCTCGATGTCCTTGTCGGTCATGCTGCTGGCCTGCGCTTTCATGGTCGGATGCTCGCGACTACCGTCGCGATAGCCTTTTAGCGCGAGCTCGATGTAAGCCGCTTTCTGACCCCCAAGTTTGGGCACACGATAAGACGGATAGGCGTTTCGATAGCCCTCGATCCCATGGCAGCCCAAACAGCTATAAGCGATCTCTTTTCCGGCATCGATATCACCCTCTGCTGTCGCTATATCCGCGAATAGCAGCAAGGTGCCGAGCAGTGCAATGCCGTAAGTTCCAGTTCTTTTGTTCATAATCATGTGATTTTTCAGCTTTTTTCCGCCCAAGGCTGGGCGATCGATATCGATAGAGGACGCTATGTTAGTAGCACTCGGCCACGAATTCTAGCGCCAGCGCACAGTATAGATGAGAGGGCGTGCTAGCATCATCGCGATATTCGAATCGTTATGGGGAATACCAGTGAAAAAAGGCGTTATTGGACTAATCGTGCTGCTTGTTTTGGTCATCATTGTTTCGCCCGGCATAGTAGGCAGGTTCGCGGAGAAGAGTGTCGACGAAAACCTCAATAAGGCGATCGATGAAAGTAACGAGCTCGTTGTCACATCGCAAGCCTTCGATCGTGGCTGGTTCTCATCTGAAGGCCAGCATCGCATTGCACTGGGTGACGGACAAATTCGCAACGCCCTAGTTACGACACAAGGCGCTGGCGCCGCGGATCAGATTCCCGTGCTGGTTATTAATACCCATATCGATCATGGCTTGATTCCTCTGTCGTCAATGACTCGCGATGAGGGCTCATTGGCTCCCGGGCTTGGTAGTGCTGTCTCAACGATGGTGATCGAATTCGGTGATGGCGAAATCGTCGAAGTTCCTGGCACGATTTATAGTGCGCTTGGACTGGGTGGCGATCTTGATTCTCGTTACGAGCTGCAGGCTGGCTCGAAGCAGGTCGAAGACGGCGAAATCAGCTGGGAAGCTACAACGGTTCACGTCATGGCAGATGCCAGCAGCGATGAGCTCGATTTTAACGGCAAAGTTGGCGCGATGAGTTTCGGCGATCAACAACAGCTCGTAACGATTGACGGCATTAACTTCGAGGGCCGGCAGACGGGCACCGAGTATGGCTTCAGTGTTGGTAACGTCAAATTGACTCTTGGACCGATGAGCGTCAATGCAGGTGATCTGGAGATCGGCGGCAACAAGGGCGTAAACATCGTGGCATCGTCGTCCCTCGATGATGGTGCGGTCGCTGCCGATATGCGCATGGAAATGAGCGGGCAGACGATTCCAGGATTCGGTGATATATCGATGATTGCCGACATGAACTTTGACGGTTTCGATGCGACCGCGGTACAGGCGCTCAACGCTCGTCTTGAAGAGTTGGATAACGGTCAGGATCCCACCGTGGCATTAATGTCCAGCGAAGAAGAGTTAAAAGACCTGGTAGCCGCAGGCTTCGATCTTGCCGTAGAACAGTTTGACGTCGCATTGCCGATGGGCACAGTCGAAACAAAAATGACATTGGCGGTGCCAGAATCCGATCGTGATAATTTTGAGTGGACCTCACTGCTGATGGCTGCAGAGGCAACGCTCGATTTGAAGATTCCGGAGGTCCTCATCCAGATGGCGTCGTCGCTAGACCCACAGGTCGGAGCTATTATTGGCTTGGGCTACCTGAAGAAAAACGGCGACAACTACGAGATGGATGCTGAGTACAAGAAAGGGCTTCTAACCATTAACGGCGCGCCAGTTCCGATACCGCTCGGGGCATTATTTTAATAGGACAAGCTAAGGTCGATCTCTTCAGCGCGGTGACACGCGACACGCGCGCCTTTTAAGTCTCTTGGCTGCGGTCGCGTTTCGCTGCACAGGTCTGCGGCGAAACGACAGCGTGGATGAAACACGCAGCCAGACGGCGGCGACCGGAGTGACGGGACCTCACCTTTTAGGGGCGCCGTTGCCAATGCGACCAACGGATCCGGAATGGGTGAGGCATCAATTAGCGCTCGGCTATACGGATGCTGTGGCGCCGAAAACAATATTTCCGTGCTCGCAACTTCAACCAGCAATCCTAAATACATCACTGCAACACGATGGCAAGTCGAGCGCACAACGGACAAGTCGTGCGATATAAAAATTATCGATAAGCCCGATTCATCCTGAACCGTTTTCAAGAGTTCGAGCACTTTTCTGCGCGCCGATCCATCGAGTGCCGCTACAGCCTCGTCGCAAATCAAAACTTTCGGCTCAAGAATTAACGCACGTGCGATCGCTACCCTTTGTGCCTGTCCGCCCGACAACTGATGTGGATACCGTCTCAGGTAGTCCTCGTCCAGACCTACTTTTTTCAAAATGGCTATGACTAATCGCCGCCGAGATTCGCTCGACTTTTCAGGCTCATGTACTGACAAAGGCTCGCTGACAATATCCTCGATTCGCATCTGCGGATTCAAGGCGCTGGCCGGATCCTGAAAGACCAGTTGCAGATCGCGCCGCTGTGCGGCAATACGCGTTTGTACGGGACCCTCAAGCGGCGCTCCCGCATACACCACACGCCCTGAGCGCATCGGAATCAAGCCGAGGATAGAGCGCACCAGGCTGGATTTTCCAGATCCGGATTCGCCTACAATCGCCAGTGTTTCCGCTTCACGTAACGACAAGCTGACGTCACGCACTGCCTGCAGGTCGTCGCCAGCCTTATCGCTGTAACTAACGCTCGCAGACTCAATGCCGAGCACTGTCTTGCCGCCGCTCGCTCGCGGGATTTCACCGCGGTCGATTCGTGGTGCGTCCGCCAGCAGGCGCTTTGTATGCTCGCTTCGCGGCGCTGCAAACAACGACGTCGTCGCGCCTGACTCTACTAATCTGCCGTTTTCAAGAACCAACAAGCGCTCACAACGGCCCGCAACGATTCCGAGGTCGTGAGTAATCAATAGGAGTGCCGTGTTATCTCGAAGCTCTTCAAGAAGATCCAGTATTTGCGCCTGCACTGTTACATCGAGTGCCGTCGTCGGCTCATCCGCAACGAGCAAGTCAGGTTCGGCGATCAATGCGGAAGCAATCATTACGCGCTGTCGCATTCCGCCTGACAACTGATGTGGATACACGTCAAATTGTCGTTCCGGATCGGGCAGGCCAACACGCTCAAGCATCGTCACCACTTGTGCGTCTGCAGCGACGCCACTTGCGATGTTGTGCTGCAACAAAATCTCTCGGAGCTGCTTGCCAATCTTGAGGTAGGGATTCAGCGCCTGCATCGGATCCTGAAACACCATGCCAATCCGCCGACCGCGAATTTGATTGAGTGCCCGTTCGTCGCTGCTGTTTATTTCGGCGCCGTCGAAGCGAATACTGCCGGTGCTCGTGGCGTTCCGCGGCAGCAACCCCAGCAAGGCCATGGCCGTTTGCGATTTGCCAGAACCGGACTCGCCGACTAAACCAACAGACTCTCCGCGATTGACTTCGAAGCTCACCGCGTCGACAACGGCGTTAGCGGCGTAGCGAATGGTGAGATCTTTGACTTCAAGCAAACTCATCGCACATGCCTCGCATCAAAAAAATCGCGCAAGGCGTCGCCAAGAAAATTAAAGCACATCAGGATCAGTGCCAGCAGCGTCGCAGGAATCAACAGCATCCAGGATGCACCCTCCATCTGGCCAACACCCGAGTTGACGAGCGCGCCGAGAGAGGTTTGCGGCTCTTGTACACCAAGGCCAAGATAACTCAAAAATGACTCGACCAGTATCGCCTGTGGGACGGACAGCGTTACGTAAACGACCACGATGCCAAGCAGGTTAGGTGCTATGTGGCGAAAAATAATTCGTGCAGTACTAACACCTGTGAGGCGGGCCGCGTCGACGAACTCGCGCTCCCGCAAGCTCAGGGTTTGCCCACGAACGATGCGCGCCATATCCAGCCAGTTGATCGCGCCAATTGCGACAAAGATCAGAAAAAAGTTTCGCTCGAAGGCCACCATCAAGAGAATAACGAAGAAGATAAAGGGCAGTGCATACAGCGTGTCGACCAGTCGCATCATAACCGCATCAACACGGCCACCAAGGTAGCCTGCAACCGCGCCATAGGTAACCCCAATTACGAGACTCACCAAACTTGCAACAACAGCTACCAGCAAGGTAATACGGATGCCAAGCATCGTGCGAACAAAGAGATCGCGGCCGAATTCATCAGTGCCGAAGAAATACCCATTGGTGAGCGTTGGTGACAGCAGTATCGCGTCAAAATTGGTGTTCTGGAACTCATGCAGGCTTAGCCACGGCGCAACGATGGCGAGTAGCAGAAGGAACAACAAGATGCCGGCGCTCCATTTCATCGTTGCCGAACTCGCGGATCGATGACGCCGTAGAGAATATCTACAATCAGGTTCAGGAAAATAATAAGTGACGCGTACAGGATGACGATGCCAAGCACCAGCGTGTAGTCACGATTCAATGCGCCACTCACAAACACGTCACCGAGACCAGGAATACCGAACACCTGCTCGACCACGACCGATCCAGTCAGGATAGCGGCGATCGCCGGTCCCATGTAAGACAGAACCGGCAACATCGCAGGTTTTAACGCGTGTACACGAATTATCGCTTTTGTGCCGAGGCCCTGGGCGCGCGCCGTACGAATGAAATCGCGCCCAAGAGTATCAATCATGCTGGCGCGAGTTAGCCGCGCAATATAGGCGATCTGTGGCAATGCCAGGGTAATCACCGGCAGCACATATTTCGAGGGGCCAACTATGCCGGTCCAGCCTGCTGGCAACCAATGCAATTTGACGGCGAGCAGCAACACCAGCAGCGGCGCAATAACAAATACCGGGATCGAGATTCCGGTCATTGCGAAGGACATGACTATTCGGTCGAGTATCGAGTCTTGCCGCAGTGCGGCGATCGTACCGCTGCTAATACCGACAATCACCGCCAGCAGCATTGCCAGCGCCCCAAGTTGCAAAGACACCGGCAAGCCGATGGCAATGCGTTCGCCCACGGTATAGTCGCGATAGCGGTAGGAGGGGCCAAAATCGCCCTGCAGCAGTCCAGAAAAATAGCGCAGGAACTGCTGTGGCAGCGGTTCATCGAGGTGATAGTACGCCTCAATTTTGGCAGCGACATCTACGGGAAGCACGCGCTCGTCGTCAAACGGGCCACCAGGTGCAGCGTGCACCATCAAAAAGGCCAGGATGATCACCAACAAGAGTGTTGGTATTGCTCCCAGCAACCGGAGCAACGCATATCGCAGCAAGCGTATAACCCTGTGCGGCTATTCGGCCGCTTTGAGACTCAGGTGCTGAGAGTAATGATAATCGAGATCGTTGTCGCCCCAACCTTTAACGCGTGGCGCTACCAGGTGCTTGCTGACGTAAAAATAGATGGGTATGGCGGGATGATCGGCAAGCATTACGCGCTCGGCCTCTTCCAGATAAAGTCGCCGCGCCTCGAGGTCAACCTGCCCCGCCGCGCGTTGCATCAAATCATCGTATTCGGCACTCGAATAGCCCGGAACATTCGCCGCGCTATCCGTTTGCATGATGCTTAAGAAAGTATGTGCGTCGTTATAGTCACCCGTCCAGCTGCCGCGAAAGACTTGTGTGATTTCGCGAGCTCGAATATTTGCCAACAAGACCTGAAACTCCTCATTGACCAGCGTTGCCTCAACGCCAAGCGCTTCGCGCCACATAGCCTGCACCGCAATCGCTATCGCGCGATGCGTATCATTGGTGTTGTAGCGTATTTCAATCTTCAGGGGTTTTTCGCTGCTGTAGCCGGCGGCTTCGTACAGGCCCTGTGCAATCTTGTTGCGCTTTGCTTGTGTCAACGGTGCATAACTGAACACTGTCGGCTTGTAGTTATTGACACCGGGCGGTACCCAGCTATACGCGGCCGTTTCGCCGCGGCCGATAACTTTCTCCACCAACAGTTCGCGATCGATTGTCATCGACAGCGCCTGACGCAATTCCGGATTGTCTTTGAATGGCGGCTTGCTGAGATTGAAGCCGTAGTAATAGATGTTTAGAAATGGCGCAATGCGCAGGCTATCGCCGTGCTCTTTTCGAAGCTCAGCAAAGTTTTCCGTCGGCACTGAGCTCGTAATATCGATCTCACCTGCTCGATAGCGCGCCAGCTGTGTACTGTCATCGGTCAACACGTGATGGCGAACTTCGTCAATCGCTGTGTTCGCGTTGTCCCAGTAGTGAATGTTGCGCTGCAAAGTCACTACGGAACCTGGCACCCAGTCAGTCAGGACATAAGCACCGTTGCTAAGCAGATTACCGGGTCGCGCGAAACGGTCACCGTGCTCTTCGAGTGAGCCCGGATGCATTGGAAACGTCGCCGGGTGAGTCAGTAAATTCAACAAGTACGGTGTCGGTTGCGCTAACGTGACTACGAGTGTCTGCTCGCCGTCGGCTTCGATGCTGGTTACGTCACTAAGAAAAGCAGCGTAGAACGCGGCAGTGTCTGGATCTCGCAGCCGCTTTGCGGCGAACACGAAATGTTCCGCGATAACGCTGTCGCCGTTCGACCATTTCGCGGTCTCGCGCAATTGAAACGTATAGGTGAGTCCATCGTCCGAAACCGCCCAGCTTTCGGCGGCGCCCGGTGTCAACTCACCCGTCGCCGTAAACGTCACCAGGCCTTCACCGATTTCTCTTAGGACATCTGCTGACTGCAAGCTGCGCGCTTTGTGCGCATCGAGCGTTTCGGGATCGGTGGCGATGCCGCGATTGAGTACAGAGCTGTTGTCGCTATCGCTCTGCCCACCGCAAGCCGCGAGCACAGTCAGAATGAGAACGCTGAGCAATTTATGGTTCGTTTTCATGCGCTTAAGGATACCTGAATGGTGAGCAGTTTTTCCCGATGACTTCACATCTGTGGCCTCATCCCGTCGCCAAATCCCTACGCTGTCTTCTTTAACTGCCGCTTCTTAAGATGGATGAGTAGCAGCGACACTGCGGATGGCGTCATTCCCTCAAGCCGTGATGCCTGACCGAGGGTTGTGGGTCGGGCCGCTACGAGTTTTTGCCGCGCTTCGTTTGAAAGCCCAGCGACAAACTCGTAGTCAATGTCTTCAGGCAGTCGCAGCGATTCCTGCTTCGCCTGTTTTTCTATTTCACGCCCCTGCCGCTCGATATAGCCCGAGTACTTTGCTTGAACCTCGAGTTGCAGTCCGACTTGTTCGTTCTGTTCTTCACTATTGAGTGATGCGCCCTCGCTCGCTCCTACCTCTGGCAACGCAACAACGTCGCGATACGACATCTCGGGTCGCTTAAGAAGTTTCGCGGCAGTGGCGTCTGCAGACTTGACGAAAATACTTTCCAGGCGCTGCCGCTCTTTCGCGACCGCTTCGTACTTCGCGCTGTAGGTATCCCAACGCTCATCATCAACCAATCCGAGCTCGCGGCCCTTCGGGGTCAGGCGAAGGTCTGCATTATCTTCGCGCAGTGTTAGCCGATACTCGGCGCGACTCGTAAACATGCGATACGGCTCGCTCACACCGCGCGTGATCAGATCATCAACCAGCACACCAATGTAGGCCTCGTGACGTTTTGGGAACCAGCCCTCTTCATCGCGTGACTGACGCGCCGCATTGATACCAGCAAGCAGGCCTTGCGCTGCCGCTTCTTCGTAGCCGGTCGTGCCATTGATCTGTCCTGCGAAATACAGACCGGAAACGTGTTTTGTTTCAAGCGTTGGCCTTAAGTCGCGTGGATCAAAGTAGTCGTATTCAATCGCATAGCCGGGTTGTGTAATTTCGGCGTTTTCAAAGCCCGCAATCGAACGTACGAACTCAATCTGTATTTTATGCGGCAAACTTGTTGAGATTCCGTTCGGATAAACAATGCTGGTTGTTAGTCCTTCGGGTTCAACAAAAATTTGGTGCGAGGTTTTGTCCGCGAATCGCACAACCTTGTCTTCAACCGAGGGACAGTATCGCGGCCCGACACCTTCAATCATGCCGCTGTACATGGGTGATTCGTCGAGTGAGCCGCGAATGATGTCGTGGGTTTTCTCAGACGTATGCGTAATGTGACAGGAGATTTGTTGTGGATGCTGTTCGCGGCGGCCGAGAAATGAGAACACCGGCACTGGTTCATCACCGGGCTGTTCCTGCATCACATCGTAGTTGAGTGACTTGCCGTCGAGCCGCGGTGGCGTTCCGGTTTTGAGCCGGGCAACGCTAAACGGCATTTCACGGAGTCGCGCGGCAAGTTTATTTGCCGCCGCATCGCCAACTCGACCACCCGCTTTCTCGGTGCGGCCAATAAGTATGCGCCCAGCGAGGAATGTGCCGACCGTCAAGATTACGGTTTTGGCATGAAATCTCTGACCGTCGCCGCCAACGACGCCCGCAACGCGCTCGCCATCAATGATCAAGTCGTCCACTAGCTGCTCGACGATCTCGAGGTTTTCCTGAGCCTCGATGAGCTTGCGCACGATCTCTCGATACAACTGCCGGTCCGCTTGCGCGCGAGTTGCCCGTACAGCGGGACCCTTGCTCGCATTGAGGGTACGAAACTGAATACCGGCATAATCGATGGCCTGCGCCATGACGCCGCCCAATGCGTCGATCTCCTTGGTCAAATGACCCTTGCCAATGCCGCCAATGGCCGGGTTACAGCTCATCTGGCCCAGCGTCGCGATGCTCTGCGTCACCAATAGCGTACGTGCACCTGCCCGTGCGGCCGCCATTGAGGCTTCCGTACCGGCGTGACCGCCGCCTATTACGATGACATCGAACGTTTCCGACATAGTGATTGCTATATAAGCAGTGGTTAAGATTTGACCAATAAGGGTGGCGCATTCTAATAGAAAACCGCCTATAGCTTTACTCTTTCTTGGGCCTTGTCCAAGATAGCGCGCAATCTCGCGCCCTGAGGCATTCATGCTCAAACTGACTCCTGTATTACTTGCCGCCGCCTTTCTGGCTGGCCCCGCAAGCGCTCAAACCCTGGAATTAAGCGACTGCCGCATCAACGCAGGACCTGGAGCGCAGAGCATGAAAGCGCGTTGCGGAACCCTGCTCCGGCCGCTGGACCCGAGTGGCAGCGTTGGCGGCGATATCGAGTTGCGTGTTGTTGTCGTGCCCGCGCTCAACCTGACCCCTGAAGCCGACCCCTTTGTGCCAATCGCCGGTGGTCCCGGTCAGGGCAGCGTGGCTTTCTACACCGCGTACTCCCGCGCTTTCGAGGCCGTCCGGCGTGATCGCGACATTCTGCTTATCGATCAACGTGGCACCGGTGAATCAGCGCCGATGACGTGCGAGTTCGATGACGACCTGATTGAGGGTGAATATTCCACCGAACTGACTATCCAGTACACGCACGAGTGTCTCGACCAACTGCCGTACGATCCGCGTTTCTTTACAACCAGCGTAGCGGTTACCGACATGGAGGCCGTTCGCGAGGCATTGGCATACCCCGCCTTGAACCTCTATGGCGTGTCGTACGGCTCACGCGTTGCGCAGCATTTTGCGCGGCGCTATCCCGGCTCAACTCGCACAGTGATCATCGACGGCGTAGTACCACCGCAGCTTTCTTTAGGTCCGGAAATTGCGACCGAAAGTCAAAAGGCCGTCGACAATATTCTCGAACGCTGCATTGAGGATCAGGCGTGCAACGAGCGCTTCCCGAACATACATGAGGTGTTCGCGAGAATCGTTGCCGAGGTCAAAGAGGGGGCGATTCCCATACAGGTTCCTAACCCAAGTACCGGGCGCCCCGAGGATGTTGACTTTGGAGAAGGCGAACTAGCTGCAGCCATCCGCCTGCTTGCGTATCACCCGAACACCATTGCCCTGATGCCGCTGCTGATCAACGAGGCGGGCAAGGGCAACTATGTGCCGCTGGGTTCGCAGTTCATGATGACGATGATCGCTATGAACGAATCAATATCTATGGGCATGCACAACGCCGTCATGTGTACAGAAGATGTGCCGTTTTACGACCCAACATCGATCGACTACGACGGCATTGAAGCGAGCTATATGGGTACATTTCAACTTGAGGCTCTGCAGGCCATTTGTTCGGTCTGGCCACAGGGTCCGCTCGACGATGCTTTTAAAGCACCCCTGGAAACAGACATACCCGTGTTGTTACTGTCGGGAGATGCCGACCCAATAACGCCACCGCGCTACGCAGATCTTGCCGCGGTCGACCTCAGCAACGCAACGCATCTGGTTGGAAAAAACCAGGGGCACGGCCAGATTGGTGTCGGCTGTACGCCACGACTAGTCGCTGAGTTCATAAAGACCGCCGACCCGCAGGCCCTCGATAGCGAATGCCTGCAACGGAGTTTCGTCATGCCCTATTTTCTCGACTTCTCGGGGCCAAACCCATGATTAAGGTTGACGCAATTCACAAATCCTTTGGCAAGGTTCACGCCGTGCGCGGCGTCAGCTTTGATGCACCTGATGGCAAGATCACCGGACTACTTGGCCCTAACGGGGCGGGCAAGTCGACCACCTTGCGAGTGCTGTACACCGTTCTTAAACCCGACCAGGGAAGCGCCAGTATCGATGGCGCCGATGTCGTCACAGATAGTCTGGCGGCGCGCAAGAACATTGGTGCCTTGCCGCACGGTGCCGGGCTTTATCCACACCTTAGCGCTCGCGAAAACATTGCTTACTACGCAAATCTCTGTGCAATCGAAAAAAGCGAAGTGGACGACCGGGTTGCGGCAATTATTCACTTGCTTGAGATCGAAGATTTTGCAGACCGACGCACAAAGGGCTTCTCGCAAGGCCAGCGCACCAAGGTCTCGCTCGCTCGTGCATTGGTTCACGATCCACAAAACGTTATTTTGGATGAGCCGACAAATGGTCTCGATGTAATGGCGACGCGTTCGCTACGTCGGCTAATTTTGAAGCTCAAAGATGACGGCCGCTGCGTGTTGTTCTCCTCGCATGTCATGCAAGAAGTCGCCGCGCTTTGCGATGACATATGCATTATTGCCAACGGCCAGGTCGCGATAGACGATTCGGTTGCAGGTATTCGTGAACGCACTGGCGAGGAAGATCTTGAAGACGCATTTGTCAGCGCGATACAAATGGTGGGAGGCGAATGATGCGCACTTTTCTCACGGTTTTCTACAAAGAAATTCTGGATAATATTCGCGACCGCCGCACTTTGGCTTCCGCGTTAATCATGGGGCCAATTTTCGGACCCGTATTGTTCGCTTTCGTTATCAACATGTCGATCGACCGAGCATTGGATAACGCCGAAAGCACTATGACATTGCCGGTTATCGGCCAGGAGTACGCACCAAACCTGATGCGCTTTCTTGAAAGTCGTAATATCGATGTCGTTGCAGGCCCTACCGACGCTGATGGCGCTGCCAACGCGGTCAAAACCGGTGCGCACGATGTCGTTCTGGTTGTTCCCGAAGGTTTCGCTGAGCAACTTGCTGACGCAGTGCCTGCAAAGGTTGAGCTGTATTCAGATGAGGCCAATTCGCAGGGCGAAAAGGAAACGCGGCGCGCGCGTAGTGCACTATATTCGTATAACCAGCAACTCGCCGGGATGCGGCTCTCCGCGCGAGGCGTAAATCCGCTTGTGCTACGACCGATTTTTGTCGATGAGGTCGATGTATCGACGCCCAGCGGTCGCTCCGCAATGTTGCTCGGCATGATGAGTTACTTTTTCATTTTCGCGCTGTTAATGGGCGGCATGTATCTTGCCATTGACACAACCGCGGGTGAGCGCGAACGCGGCTCTCTTGAACCGCTATTGTCATTGCCGGTAACGCGTGGACAGCTGATACTGGGCAAGATCATGGCCGCCTGTGTGTTCATGGCCGCCTCGCTGCTACTCAGTCTGATGTCCTTCTATGTTGTATTGAAGTTCATGCCGCTGGAACAACTGGGCATGACGCCGAATTTCGATCTTGGTGTCGTTGCGGCCGCATTTTTCCTGTTGTTGCCATTTATTTTGCTAGGTGCGGCATTGATGACCTTAGTTGCGTCGTTCACAAAAAGTTACAAGGAAGCACAAACCTGGTTGAGCGCAGTTTTGATTGCGCCTACGCTGCCGATTCTTTTTGTCAGCATCCTTACATTGCGCCCGCAGCTCGAATTCATGTTCGTGCCGTCCTTGAGTCAACACCTGATTCTCGTCGATATGATCAAGAATGAGCCGCTAAATGGGCTGCATATCGCCATTTCCGTCTGCAGCACGTTGGTAATAGGTGCTTTGCTTACATGGGTTTGCGCACGCTTATACCGCCGCGAGGGCCTCCTCGGTTGACAATTTCCTGGGTTTCTCCACCATGTAGTGCCCGACGATAAGAAAAACAAATATGGCCTTGTTCTCTGAACTGCGGCGGCGCAATGTACTTAAAGTCGCGCTGCTTTATGCCCTAGCCAGCTTATTGATTTTTTGGCTGGTCGGCGGCGCTCTCGTCTGGCTCGGCGCTCCAAGCTGGGCCAATGAGTTTCTTTTGCTGGTGATTGCGATCAGCTTTCCCGTCGCGCTGATTTTTGCCTGGTTCTATGAGATAACTCCCAAGGGCCTGAAGCGCTCACTGGACGTCGACCAAACACAGTCCATCGTTTACAAAACTGGTCAGAAACTCAATGCGGCAGTTTCCGTGCTTGCGGTCTTAGGCGTACTCGCGCTGGTCGGTGAACGGCTCTTGCCAACCTTCGAGTTACCAAAAATCATCGAGCCAATCCTGCTGTCTCCGGTTTACGAGGCACCGGATCAAGCGGGCGTACCTGTTGATATTCGTGCACACACACTGGACAACGGCTTACGCATTATCGTTTGGCCTGATCACGACATCCCGAATGTCGTGATGTACAACTTTGTTCGTGCCGGTGGGCGCAATGAATATCCCGGCATTACTGGTTTATCGCATTTCTTTGAACACATGATGTTCAACGGCACCAAGAAGCGTAAGCGCGGCGAGTTCGACGAGACAATGGAGGCTGCTGGCGGTAGCAACAATGCTTATACATCTGACGACCTTACGGTCTATACGAACTGGTTTCCAAAATCAGCTTTAGAGACTATTTTCGATCTCGAAGGGGATCGTCTGGCGAATTTGAAAATCGATCCAGAGGTTGTCGAGGATGAGCGCAACATCGTTTATTCGGAACGCCGCTCACGTTACGACAATGACAATTTTGGACGTCTATACCTGGAAATGAAGGCGGTTGCGTATATCGCCCACCCCTATCAGTTTCCGGTCATTGGCTGGACGTCCGATATTGAACGTTGGACACAGGAGGATCTCGAGTCTTACTTCGCGACTTATTACGCACCCAACAACCAGACGATGATTTTTTCCGGTGATGTCGACGCCGAAGAATTATTCGAGATGGCTGATGATTATTTTGGTTCGATGGAGGCGCAAGAACCACCGCAGGCAGTCCGCACTATCGAACCGAAACAACTTGGCGAGCGACGCCTACTGGTTGAGGTCGATGCCCCTACACCACTGTTGCACGTGGCCTTTCACGCGGGTGATGCAACCGATCCGAAAACGTTGCCGATGAGTATGCTCCTTAATATTCTGACGGGTGGCAGCTCGTCTCGGTTACATCAGTTATTCGTTGAACAAGAGCAAATCGCACTGGACGTTAATGCCTTTCAATCCGAAGGCCTTGACCCCGGTCTTGTGTATTTTTATCTCACCTTGCCGCCAGGCGCCGATGCTGCTGCTGTAGAGGACAGGCTGCTGCAAGAATTGGCGCGGGTTTCACTCGACGGTGTTACCGACGCTGAACTCGCCAAGGCGCGCAACATTATGGTGGCCGATTACTGGCGCGAATTGTCGACGATAGATGGTAAAGCGTCCGCCCTCGGCCGCGCCGAATTATTCATGGGCAATTACCAGCTCGCATTTTCATTACCAGAGCAGTTCGCTGCCGTTGCTGCGGAGGAAGTACAGGCGGTTGCGGCGGAGGTGTTCATACGCACTAATATGACGGTCGGCGTGTTGCGCTCGCCGCTGCCAGAGGCGGAACGATGAGAGCTCTAAAGATTCTGCTGCTAATGGTTGCCGCGCTCGGAGTCGAAGCGCTGCTTGCCGACGACATTAACCTGCCCAGCGCTGATCGCCTGGTGCTCGACAATGGCGCTGTCCTGATACTAAACGAGAACCATGACGTGCCGTTGATTGGTCTGGAGGCGGTTGTTCGTGGTGGCGCGGTTGCTGATCCGATAGATAAAAGTGGCCTCACCAGCCTGGTCGCCGAACTGTTACAAAAGGGCGCGGGCTCACGCGATGCGGCCGAGTTTGCTGAAGCGGTTGACTCTGTTGGTGGCGAGCTCAGCGCATCGGCAGGGCTTGAGTCGCTAACTATTTCGGCCGATTTCATGGCGCAGGATGCGGCCCTCATGATTGAGCTCGTGTCTGACATGCTACTGCGGCCTAGTCTCGATAAACATGAATTCGAAAAGCTTCGCGACCGATCAGTAGACCTGATCAAATCCGCAAAGGGTTCTGATCCCAACCAGTTAATGACGCCGTACGCGAATGCATTTTTATATGGTGCTCATCCGTATGGAAACCCACTCGCGGGTAGTGAGGCATCGCTCGCGAACATTTCGCATGGCGACATCGACGCCTACTATGCCGACATGTTTGGCGGCGATCGCCTGATAATTTCTGTATCCGGCGACTTCGACAGCGATACCATGCGCGAAGCGCTTATTGCGGCTCTGGGGGACTTTCAGGCCGCAACAGCTACACTGCCAGAGATTGCGCCCGTTCAGCCTTCAACCGGGCGTCGCGTCTATCTCATCGACAAACCGGGCGCGACGCAGTCGTATTTCTATATCGGTAATGTTGGCGTTGCGAGGAATTTTCCGAGGCGGGCCGAACTGGACCTTGCGAACACGGTTTTTGGTGGTCGATTCAGCTCCATGCTGGTCACGGCGCTTCGAGTAGAATCAGGCTTGAGTTACAGCGCAAGATCAACCCTGTCGCGCTACCGACATTCGGGCTCAGTATTCATCCGCTCGTTTACCGAAACCAGCACAACTGTAGAGGCGCTGGACGTAGCACTCGTTGTCTTGAGCCAGCTTCGAGACGACGGCCTTGATGAGACGATGCTGACATCCGCCCGCAATTACGTCATGGGTCAGTTTCCACCGCGGCTTGAAACGGCGAGCCAGCTCGCCGCACAGTTCGCCCTGCTCGAGCTGTTCGGCCTTGATGCCGGCTACGTCAACAATTACGCCGCGGCGCTTGGCGGCGCCACTGCGGAGAGTATCGTCGACGCCATTAACGAGGTTTATCCGTCAGCGGATGACGTGGCCTTCGTTGTTGTTGGCGATGCGGCTGAGCTGCGCGAGGCCCTGAGCGAGTATGGCCCGGTCACGGAAATGTCG
>RCNE010000889.1_pt1 | contig 16192 bp, 19 predicted proteins | sample 2041361 | NCBI WGS metagenome assembly RCNE01 (sample SAMN09708229, study PRJNA481090) | Marine sediment metagenome, whole genome shotgun sequencing project.
GGCCAGAGGGGGCGGCTTCAAGCCGTCACTCTCGGATACGAGCGCCCCGCTGCGAACTCGCAAAGGCCCCCTGCTCGTCGCGGGCTCCTCGCGTCCCCCCGCCGTTGCGTCGGGGGGACAGGAAATGGGTCCCTTGTCGCTTCGCAAACCGTGGATTGAGGCTGAGTGGAAGGAGTCGGGGAGAGGGCCGTTCGAGTTCGCGTCTTATGTCTTTCCACCCCCTGCTGTTCCTGGGCTTTGGGGCTTTCCGTCCACCGCAGCGAAGAATTCCTCGAATCCTCCTTGACTATTCGAACGTAGTGTGTATATTTATCACTAAGTCATTTAGCACTAAACATTGATCACTGACTGGAGATCACATATGACGCCCACCGCTCTTCGAATCTCAACCGCCCCGGCCCGCCCCGTCGCACCGACTGTTCACGTTCACATCTCGGATGCGCCCACCGACCGGGATCTGCAAGACGCGCTCCTCGGCCGACAGGAAGAAGCGCTCAGCGAGGCGTATCGGCGCTTTGGTCAGAAGGTCTACAGGACGGCTTTCGGCGTCTTGCGCCGTTCGGAGCTGGCGGAGGACGTGACCCAGGAAGTGTTCGTTCGCCTGTGGCAGCGCCCTGAGCGATTCGACGTCACCCGCGGAACCCTCAGCGGATTCCTCCAGCTCGATGCCCACGGACGTTCAATCGACCTGCTTCGTTCGGAGCGGGCCAGGGCCGATCGAGAAGTCCGCGAGCAACATCTCTCGGCGTCATCCAACTCGCGCGACAGTCTCGAAGAAGAGGTTATGAAGAGAATCTCATCGGAACGAATCCGAGAAGCCCTGGAGACCCTCGACGCCGACGAGCGACTGCCGATCGCGCTCGCCTTCTTCCAGGGCCACTCGTATCGCCGTGTTGCCGAGGCTCTCGACCTGCCGGAAGGCACTGTCAAGAGCCGTATTCGCAGGGGGCTGAGCCGCCTGCAGGAGCTACTCGGTGAGGAAGCCCTTGCCCTCGCATGACCCGCAACCTCGACGACTCCGTCGCGGCGCACGCCCTCAACGCTCTCCCAGAGGACGAGAGCGCCCTCGTGGAAGCCGCGATCGACTTCGATGAGGAACTGAGGATCAAGTTCGAGTCGTACCAGCGGGTCGCCTCCGAACTGGTCCAAGGCTTCTCCGACGTTGTCCCCGCAGCCTCGCCTCAGTTGTGGGACCGCATCGCGCTGGCGGCAGGTCTGGAATCCTCCCCAGACCTGCCTTCAGCCGATCCAGAAGAGCCGACTCCACAGTCGCGGTGGCACCGCATTGCACCCATCGTTCTCAGCATCGCCGTCGTTGCCATCTCAGTTGCCGTGACCGCCGGCGTAGTCGCGAACCGGGTCGAGCCACCCGGTCTTGGGGCCCTGGCCGCGGCATCTGCCGAACTCCCCGGATCGCTCGAGGTCTCCCTCGTCGATCCGGCAGGTGGCCCAGCCGCTGTCGATGCTGTGGTCACCGTCGAGGGCGAAGGCTTCATCGACGGAAGCTCCCTGCCGACCCTGCCTGAAAACCGCACCTATCAGCTCTGGGCGATCGTGGGGGACCAGGTCATTTCCGTTGGCATCATGGGCAACCGTCCCGAGGTCTCGGCCTTCCGTGTGGAGGGACAGCTCGCCGGCCTCGCCATCAGCAAGGAGGTCCTCGGTGGTGTCGTCGTCTCCGAGCAGGATCCCGTGGCCCTCTGGCTCGACACCGCGTAGCGACCCAGCCGCACCGGCCTTTCACACCCGTTCTTCTTACGCTCGGTCCTCGGTAGGGTGATCGTCCACGACAGACAGCGGAGGATCCAATGTTGACGATGCAGGGCGGGCCGCCGGCCTACCACGTCCTGGCCAAGCCAACCGGTCCGATCTGCAATCTCGACTGCGAGTACTGCTTCTTCCTCTCCAAGGAGATGCTGTATCCCGGGGACCGCTTCCGGATGGCCGACGAACTCCTCGAAACCTATGTCCAGCAGCTGCTGGAGTCGCACAAGACTCCCGAGGTGATGGTTGCGTGGCAGGGTGGCGAGCCGACGATGATGGGACTCGACTTCTTCCGCCGATCGGTCGAGTTGGTCGACAAGCACCGCAAGCCGAACCAGCAAGTCTCGTACTCGATCCAGACCAACGGAACCCGCCTCGACGACGACTGGGCCGTCTTCTTCAAGGAGAACAACTTCCTCGTCGGGCTGTCCGTGGACGGGACGAAGCCGCTCCATGACATCTATCGCGTCGACAAGCGGGGCCTCGGTTCGTTCGACCGGGTGATGGCCGGTTTCGAAACGCTGAAGGCGAGGGACGTCGACATCAACGTGCTGTGCACCGTGCATGCCGCGAACGCCGATCATCCGCTCGAGATTTACCGGTTCTTCCGCGACGACATGGGAATCGAGTTCATCCAGTTCATCCCGATCGTCGAGCGGGTGACCGAGACGCTGCTGCCCGTTGCGAATCTCGGATGGAGCACCGAACGAGGTGACGATCGGCCGCTCTACTTGCAGGCCGGCCACCACGTCACAGAACGCTCGGTCGAACCCGAGGCATTCGGCCGGTTCCTCACCGCCATCTTCGATGAATGGGTCCGCAACGACGTCGGCAAGGTGTTCATCCAGCATTTCGACACGGCGCTGGCGAACTGGCACGGCGAACCGGCCGGGATATGCGTCTTCTCCGAGACCTGCGGATTGGCCGTGGCGCTCGAGCACAACGGAGACCTCTACTCGTGTGATCACTACGTCGAACCCGACTATCTCCTTGGCAACATCAACGACAAACCCATGGTCGAATTGATCGCATCGGAGAAGCAGATCGAGTTCGGCCTGGCGAAGCGGGACAGCCTCCCCGAGTTCTGCCGCAATTGCGAGGTCCGCTTCGCGTGCCACGGCGGATGCCCGAAGAACCGCTTCACCACGACGCCCGACGGTGAAGATGGCCTCAACTACCTGTGCGGTGGCTACAAGATCTTCTTCAACCACATCGACACCCCGATGCGGATGATGTCGGATCTTCTGCGCCAGAACCGGGCCCCGGCGGAACTACCCGCCATCCTTGCGGCTCACGAGGCGCAGCGATTCGCGGGCGTCGGCCGAAACGACACATGCCCGTGCGGGAGCGGCGCCAAGTTCAAGAAGTGCCACGGATCGTCGTTGCCCGCGGGGTAGGGATTCGAGGCGCTTCTGACCAAGCGGACCGGAGCGGCTTGCGCCAACTCCGGTCCGTTCCTTCGTCGTTCGTTTCAAGCTCGGCCGTCGCCGCGTCGGCGGTCAGGCACCGGCGGGTGCGGCCTCGCCTCCGCTGCCTTTGGGTGTGGGGAGTGCTTCGGTGTGGTCGTCATCTGAGTCGTAGGCGGATTGGTAGACGACGTCGTAGGTCTTGCCGGTGTTCTTGATGATCGACGTGATCAGCGCCGCGACGGGCAGCGCCATGAACGCCCCCATCGGGCCCGCGATCGCACCACCGGCTAACGCAGCACCGAACGCGACACCGCCGTTGATCTCCATCGTTCCGGCTGAGATTTTCGGCGACAGCCAGTAGTTCTCGGCCTGCTGATAGATCAGCACCCACACCAGGAGAATCAACGCCGCCGTCAGGCCTTGGACGACGAGGGTCAGCAGGATCGGCACCGCCGCACCGATGTACGTTCCGACCGCCGGGATGAACTCGGCGACGAAGCCTTCGAATACCGACAACGGCAACGCATACGCCAGGGGCATCCCGACGAGCATCATCGCGATAAAGAACAGGCCGCCGTTGATGATCACCAGCAACATCCGGGAGTAGAAGTAGCCACCAGTCTGATCAATTGCTGTGTCCCAGATCCACCCCACTACCTTCTGACGATGCGGCGGCATTCGAGACAACAACGCCCGCTCGATGCGCGGTGCATCAGCGGCGAAGTAGAACGTGAACAACAAGATCGTCGCCATGGTGAACACCATGCTGATGCCGGCTGTGGCGGCCCCGACGATGTTGTCTGCCCAGGCCGACACGCCCGAACCCGCCGTGTCACCCGCCTCGGCCCCGGTGTCCTGGGAGATCAGGTCCTGACCAACAAGATCCTGGGTGTACGAGTTGACCTTGTCCGCATAATTCCCACCGCTTGAGGACAGCTGATCGGCGAAGTTGCTGATTGCCGGGATCAATACCAGCACCATCAACACGACGAACAGGAGAAGCCCGCCGTAGATCGCCCCGACCGCCACACCACGCTTCCATCCCCACCGCTCATGCATCCCCTTGACCGCGGGGATCATCGCCAACGCAAAGAAGAACGCCACCGCCAACTCGCGCAACAGCGTCTGAGCACGCCACGCGATCCCCAAGAAGAACAACGTGAGGAGGACGACTGCGACGGCCTTCAACAACGACTGCCACACGAACTTGTCTGCCCACGCTGCCCGCTGCGCAACTGGCGGCTGCTGTCTCGCGGCGTCCTGGACCGCCGCTGTTGCGATGTCATCCGGGACTGCAACGTCGCCTTGCCCCTGGGGCGTCACCGACCCAGTGTCTCCGCTTTCGGTCATTTGGTGCCTCCCTTGCACGTGAACAACCGAGGCTGGCCGCACGTTTCGAATCCGAGTCCGGTCACAGTCGACAATAGACCATGATAGGTAGTCGATGCCGCACGGGATAGCCACGTTCGGCAGGAAGCGCAGCTGCGTTGCCACGGCCAGCTGCCAATCGTCAATCTCCGAGGACGAGCGGTCCTTTGCCCGGCTCCCGGGCGGCCTCGTCGAGCACGGCCTCGGACATGTCGCTGTGGGTGAGCTAGGTGCCGGTGAAGTCGGGCTCGTGTGATGTCAGCCCCGGTGAAGCGGGTGCCCCGGTGGTCACGATCCGATAGGCGACGAGCCTCATCGGTCGGTCGCGGGTATCATTCTTGAGCGCCCGTTTCGAGATCAGAACGAGGAGCATGCCGACGACAATCGCGGCGATGCCGCCGTGTGCCCGTCCGGCTGCAAGCCCTCCGATCACGGCGACGAAGCCGATGGCCCACGCGCCGAACGTCCCGCCGACCACGCGGTCGAGAATGCCGGCAATCGCGGTCGGCAGGAGGAGAACCAGCAGAGCGACGAGGGGGCCCGCTCAGCGGAATCGGATCTCGCCGGCGAACACATCGCGCCAGTCGGAGGATGTGGCCTGTTCTCGCACGGTCTCTGCAAGGAGACCGATCGCCACCCCGGCCGCGATCGACGCCGCCAATCCCGCGGTCCACTCAGCTCCCCGGAGCGGGGTCCCAATCGTGCCGGAATCGACTACCGTCGCCGATGTGGGCTGCGCCGCAAGTCTCGCGAGTGAGGTATCTGAGCAATGAGCGACGTTCTGGCCACGATTGTCCAGTTGTCAGCGCTGGTGTTTGTCGTGTCGTCAATGCTGGCGATGGGGCTCAGCCTGACGGTGCCCGAGATCGTGGCGCCATTGAAGAATCTTCGCCTGGTGATCCTGGCGCTCGCGGTGAACTTCATTGCCGTGCCGCTCATCGTCTGGGGCATCCAAGCGGTCATGAACCTCGACCAGGACATCTACACCGGGTTGCTCCTCATGGCGACCGCAGCAGGCGCTCCATTCCTGCCCAAACTTGCTCAGGCCGCCAAGGGGAACGCGGCCTTCTCGGTTGGTCTCATGGTGCTGCTCATGGTGGTGACCGTCATCTACATGCCAATCGTGTTGCCGCTGTTCCTGAGTGGGGTCGAGATCAATCCGTGGGACATCGCGAAGTCGCTGATTGTCATGATGCTCATTCCACTCGCGATCGGTCTGTTCATGAAAACTCGTTGGCCCGACACTGCGGACGGCCTGCAACCGCTCATGTCGAGCGCCTCGTCGTTCGCGATCCTGCTGCTGCTCGTGGGAGCGATCATCTTGCAGTGGGAGAGCATCGTCTCCCTGATCGGCACCGGGGGCATCCTGGCGATCGTGATCTTCCTCGCCATCTCGTTCGTGCTCGGCTATTTCGCGGGAGGTAGTGATGCGGGGACCCGGTCGGTGATGGGCCTCGGGACTGCACAGCGCAACCTCTCCGCCGCGCTCGTCGTCGGGGCGCAGAACTTCTCGGACAGCCCGAATGTACTCGTCACCGTCATCGTCGCCGGCCTCGTCGGACTCGTATTGCTCTTGCCTCTCGCCGCAGAGTTGGGCAAGCGCTCCACCGCCGGGTCGGAGGCGGCGACGGGCACCTAGAATCGCAATGCCGAAACACCACGTGGATTTGTACAAGCCGTAGACGCGAAGGGAGCGAGCCGTGAGCTCAGCAGAGGACTACTGGATGCCGGGGAGATTCCGATCATGAAGGCGCGACTTGTGGCAAAGGACCTGGCCCTGCGGGCTGCCAATCGCTTCAATCCGATCACGAACAGCCCGTCGGCGCCGCTGAAGACGCGGGCGCTGTTCGCCTCGTTCGGCCCATCGCTGATGCCTCGAGCGGCGATGCACCAGGGCATGGCCGCCGGCATGTCGATACTGGCCGCCGACCTCGTGGTCAGCGCCGTCGATGCCGGAATTCGGCGATTCGTACCGGCCGATGCACCGCTCTCGATCCGTCTCGGCGCACGCGCCGCGGTCGCCGCCGCGGGGCTCGCGGTGAACCGCATACCCGAGACCGACGACGAGAAGACCTCCAAGGCTTCGGTGAGAAGCGCCGGGCGGTTGGCCGCATCAGGCGCCATCGGCGGGATGATCTACCAGTCGAGCATCGCCCTGAGCGAGCGCTTCCCGGCCAAATCCCCGATGCGCCCCGTCATCGTGACGGCCGCAGGATTCGGTGCGGCGATGGTCTACTCGAAGGATCTCCTCACCGAACGTCAAAGTGTGATCAAGCGTTGGACGGACGACGACAAGCCGGCCACGCTCGGCGCGTCCTTGGCGATCGGCATTGGCGTGGCCTCTGCCGGTCGCGGCATCGGCCGTGGTTTCCTGGCGTCGCGCCGCGGCACGGCGAGCTACTTCGGCGACGATGCCGTGCGCTCGCAGTTTGGCAAGACGCTCAACACCGCAGTGTGGGTCGCCGGTGGCATCACCCTCTACTACACGGTGGTGGGGGCGATCGCTCGCTCGAACGAGAAGATCGAGCCGGCGTATTCCGAGGCACCGACGAGCGAGTACATCTCGGGAGGTCCGAAGAGCGTCTCGTCGTTCTACGAGGTCGGTCTACAGGGCCGTCGTTTCCTTACCGACGTGGTGACACCGGACCTCATCGAGTCGACGCTGGGGGAGAAGGCGGTTGCGCATCCGATCCGGGCGTTCGTCGGAGTCAACAGCGAGCCGCTGTATCCGTCGGGCCGATCTGAGATGATGCTCGACGAGTTGGAGCGCCTCGGTGCGTTCGATCGGAAGTACCTGCTCCTCGTCTGCCCGACCGGCACCGGTTGGGTCGACCAGACCTTGATCGAGTCTGCTGAGATTCTCACCCGCGGCGACATTGCAACGGCATGCATCCAGTACGGGCGCGGACCGTCGTTCCTCGAAGTCCAGAAGGTCCATGTCGGCCGCACGCAGTTCCGCGGTCTGCTGTGGGGTGTGCGACAGCGACTACGCGACATTCCGAAGGAGAAGCGGCCGAAGGTGCTGGTCTTCGGTGAGAGCCTCGGTTCGTGGGCGTCATCCGATGTTGTGATGCATCAGGGGATCGCCGGATTCGACCACTACGGCATCGATCACGCCCTGTGGTTCGGCCTCGTCGGCCTGGCCAAGTGGTCGAAGACCGGCATGCGCCAGGGTTCGAGCGATCTCGTTCCGCCGGGAACTGTTGAGGCCTTCGACAGCTTCGGTGAATACGAGAAGCTCTCGGAAGAGGAGCGGAAGGGGCTGCGTGCGGTGATCGTCGATCACGACAACGATCCGATCGCGCAGATGTCGTTCCGTTGGGCGGTGAAGCGTCCGCCGTGGCTTGATGGGACCGAACGGGGCCGCAACGTTCCCGAGGGCATGCCATGGGTGCCACTCATCACGTTTGTGCAGATCATGGTCGACGCGATGAATGCGATGCGCACCGTGCCGGGGCAGTTCAAGAGCTTCGGTCACGACTACCGGGGCGACACGGCGCACTTCGTGCACGCGGCCTACCAACTCGACGACGTCACCGATGATCAGATGAACGCGGTCATCGATACGCTGCGTCAGCTCGAACTGGAACGTGGCGAGCGAATCAAGAGCGCGAAGACCGAAGCTTCGGCCGACGGCGAAACGTCGAAGAAGACGACGCGGGCCAAACGTGGCATCTGGCTGCGTGATCGCACACCGTTGGATGCGAAGGAGCCGGCGATGGAGATCACGCCAGGCGACGTCCCGGGCGACCTCCAGTAGAGGAGATCGACCACGCCGTCGAGACGAGTAGAAGGGTCCGGCAATGATCCAACAGATTGGGCAGAGCGAAGACAACGTTCTCGGCTACCGGGTGATCGGGGACGTGGCCAAAGAGGACTACGCGAATCTCGAACCCGCCGTGAAGGCCGCCGTGGCGGAATACGGCGCCGTGCGTCTCCTCTTCGACCTGAGCGAATTCAAGTGGGAGAAGATCGATGCGTGGGGCACGGACCTCGGCTTCGGGAAGGAGTTCAAGGGCACGATCGAACGCATGGCCCTCGTGGGCACGGCCTCGTGGGGCAAGTACCTGACGAAAATGGCGAAGCCTTTCTACGCCCAACAGGCCGAGTGGTTCGAGGATGTAGACAAGGCATGGACCTGGGTCAAGAGCTGAGACAGATCTCTCAGACTGCAAGGGCCCTGAAGACGCGGACCCGACCCGCCCTGACGGCCGGCAGCAACCGAAGGGCGCGCGAGTCTCCTCGTCGAGACACATTCTGAGTGCAGGGCGGCCGATTGGAACGGACCCCACAAACGTCTTGTCGATTTCGATCCGTCGACCCGGAACGCGACGCTCGACGTCGCTAGAGTCTCGTGGCAGCCCGCATCCGGGTCGCTTCAGACTCGAGAGGGGAGGCACGCATGGCCGACGAGAACGCCAGTTCGCAACAGATGCCGTCCGAAGTCGAACTCTGGTCCCGATACAACGGTCGGATCTTCGGACTCTTCGCCGGCGGCATCGTGATGCTTGGAACCGTGGTGTATCACCTGCTCGAAGACTGGAGTTGGGTCGACTCGTTCTACTTCAGCACAGTCGCGGTGAGCACCGTCGGATTCGGTGACCTCACACCGACGACCGACGTCTCCAAGCTGTTCACGGTGTTCTACCTCATCAGCGGCATCACGATCTTCGCGACCTGGCTCAACACCAGACTCAAGCACCGCGTGACGACGCAGGCGCTCGCACACGGGCGTTCGGCCGGGGATGACGCCGATTCCGACGAAACCTCTTCGGATGATTCCTAGACGTGGAGTAGATCGGTTCGACGATCGGCGGGGAGCGACACGGGAGTGAATCTCCCGACTGCGGATCGGTCATGGTTGGTTCAGACAAGAGGAGTGTGAACCGCTATGGCGACATCAGACGAGAACCCACTGAAGCCTTTGTTTGATCTGTACGAGACGATGGGCGAGGATCTGGCGATCGCTCACGGGAACGCGGAGCACGAAGGCCGCACGGTCGACGACGGCTGGGAGCAACTCCCGGCTCGGGTGACTGCCGCAGAAACGGACCTCGGCCATATCAAAGCCACGTCGGGGAGCCGGAAGAAGAACAGAGCCGAGGCGAGACACCTCCGAGCGGTGGATGAAGCGCTCGGCGAAAATCACGGGGCGCTGGTTGAGCGGGCCGATGCCCAGGCGAACTACTTGACGGTCGAAGCGGGAGCCAGAACCTTGCGACCATGCGGATGGTGCTGCTAACGGATCTCGAGAATCTCGCTGCCGATCTCGGTCTCTGGGAGAGTTAGGTCCCCGATCTTGGCGCAATGTGGGCATGGCGTGTACGACTTCATAAGATGCGGTAATGGATGATGGCAACACGTCGACCGGTCTCGATGCTCGGGAGCAGCGCAATGCGAACCCCGATCGGCTGCTGACGTTCACCGACGGTGTCTTCGCCATCATCATCACGATTCTGGTCCTCGACATCAAGGTGCCCGATCTCGGTTCCGGCCAAGCGCTGCAGGACTCGCTGGTCGAAATGTGGCCGTCGTTCAGCGCGTTCGTCGTCAGCTTCCTGCTCGTTGGCATGTTCTGGGTAGGGCATCGGGGGGCATTCGCCCAGGTGCGGTACATCGATCACAACGTGACCTGGCTGAATCTGCTGTTCCTGTTGCCAGTGTCGGTCGTGCCGTTCGCCGCCTCGATGGTGGGTGAATACTCGAGCGAGCCAACGGCCCTCCATGTCTACGGTGCCGTGCTCATCGCGGCGACACTGCTTCGCATGGCGCTCGATGGGTATCTGCATCGGCATCCGGGTTTGCTGTGGCAACGAGGAGGCAAACAGGCGCGGCGATTGGCGAACCTCACGACCGCGGCACCGCTGATCGTGTACGGCACCGCGATGCTCGTCGCGGTGTGGCTGCCCTGGCTCAGCCTCCTGCTGTACGCCCTGGTTCCTTTGTTCTATTTCGGCATCGTTGGCCTGTCCAAAGCGGATCCGAGAACGGCGGTGGCGGCCGAGGATCTGTTGTAGGTCGCTTCCGAGCAGTCCGAGGTGTCGCGTCTCCGGTGTTGGCCCACAACGGCAGCTCCGATCCGTTCCATGCGGCACGGTTCGTCTTGTGCCGCATGAGACGCCTCGGCGCACCCGCTGCGTGCGGAGGCGGCCGGTCGCGCGTACGGACTCTCAGTGCCCGTCGCTCCAAGACTCGTCAGGACACGTTTCCGTCAGCTCATCACGCTCGCTGTTTCGACATCGTGTGACGAGCCATCGCCTCGGCATCCCTGATGGCGTCGCCGGAGAGATCGCACGTGACCCTGCTTGATAGTGCCGGTGAAGGGGAACGTCGGTTTGTCGTGGTCGACGCTGTCGCCGTAGTCATGACCGATAATGATTCCTTCGATGCTGAAGAGGAATGGCACGGTGACATCCATGTCGACCGATCCAACCTTGGCACCGTTGACGTACAGGGTTCCCACGCCCGGCGTGCCGTTGCCCTTGAGCGGCTCGGCCTTCCCCGTCACCTTGAACTCGTAGAGGATCGTGAGGTCACCCTCCGGCAGCTTGCCCTCCGCATCGAACTGAACATCACGCGAGCCAGTTGGCAGCAGGCAAAGTGCGACTTCCCGCACTTCGCTCACGGGAATGTCGACAGTGGGGCACCTCATCGCACGTTGATCTCGTTCCGGGACGACCTCCGTCGGAGTGAGTAAGGCGCGGCGCGCCCAGGCTAGTCTTGACCAGACGGCATCACAGAGGAGCAGACGATGTCAGATGACGGTAAGAAGCGGGCATGGCTTCCTCCGCGGTGGTTCGTTCGGCTCGCCTGGTCCACGCATCGCTACTTGTACCGCGTTACCGGCGGCCGAGTCGGACTCAGGCGTGCGAAGGCGAATCGCTGGGGAATGATGCGTCTCACGACCACGGGGCGTCGCTCCGGCGAGGAGCGGAGCGTGATCCTCGGCTACTTCGATGATGGTCCGAACCTGGTCACCATGGCCATGAACGGCTGGGCCGACGGCGAGCCTTTGTGGTGGCTCAACCTCCAAGCGGATCCCGAAGTCAGCGTCGATCTCGTCGGGGGCAGACGCAGGGTCAGGGGGCGGGCAGCAGAGGGAGAGGAACGGTCGCGATTGTGGGCTCGGTGGCGAGAGATCGACACGAACCTGGATGGGTACGCCGCGCTACGGTCCGATGAAACTGCCGTTGTGATCCTGGAGCCATCTCTCGACCCCAACGGATGACGTCTCAGGTCAGCGTTCCGCGTCGTTGACGGTGACGAAGTCGATGAGTTGTTCGACGGCGTTGACGAGTGGCATCTCGACATCCGCGTACGAAGACACGGATTCGAGGACCTTCATCCAGAAGACACCTGAGTCGAGATCGAGGCCGAGCCTCTCGATGACTCCTTCTTTCCAGGGCTGGCCGTGAGGCACCTCTGGCCAGCCGGCGATGCCGATGGTGCCGGGTTTGATCGCTTGCCAGATATCGATGTAGGGATGGCCCAGAATCAGGACGTCCGCATGCTCGACGCTCTGTGCGATTCGGGTCTCCTTCGATCCCTCAACCAGATGATCGAGGAGAACACCGAGCCTCCGGCTGGGACCAGGTTGGAACTGGGCGACGGCAGAGAGCAGGTCGTCGGCCCCGTGCAACGGCTCGACCACGATCGCCGCCTCCCTGAGATCGTCACCCCAGATCTTCTCGATGAGCTCAGCGTCGTGGATGCCTTCGACCCAGATTCGGCTTGCTCTGGCAACGCCAGCGCGAGAGTTGTCGGCTTCGACTGATCCCGAGGCGGTGAACCTCCGGGCACGTTGTGGGGCGGCGGCCGGTGCTCTCATAGCGACGCGAACGCCGTTGTGCATGAAGGCTCCGTCATGCGCTGGGAACGGTCGACACTCGCCCCACTTGTCCTCCAACACCACCTGCCCGCCCTGAGCGAACTCAACCACCGTGCCGGTGAATCCAGACCCCGTGTGCGTGAGGGTCATTCGATCGCGGACCTCGAGGACGACGTACTCCCGCTTCCGGAAATCCTCGAGAATGTCGTCCGCTGCCCATCGGTCGCGTTTCGTCATGACCGATGATCGTAGTCCCGGCGATCAGAATCCCCTCTTGGGTGTCGGCGGACCGATGTCGCATCGCTGGGAGCGTCAGGTGACCGACCCGCGCCTGTCGTCGTATTCGAGATGGAGGCCCGCAGCCATGAGCCTGGTGATGCGCTCAACCGCTGTGTGGACTTCCAGGTAGCTCGTGTACAGCGGTGCAAAACCGAAGCGGATGCTGTCCGGATCGCGAAAGTCGGGGATCATCTTCCCGTGCCGGATCATCGCCTGCACGACCCTCCAACCGTCCGGGTGACGTAGGGAGACGTGTGAACCGCGCTGTGCCGCGTCGGTGGGGGAGGCGAGTTCGAACCCAAGAGCTTCGAGGCGGATTCGACTCTGCTGGAGGAAGAACTCAGAGAGACCGATCGACTTCGTTCGGAGGTTCTCGACCCCGGCCTCTGCTGTGAGACCAACGCCCGTCTCGACGCCCACGAGGGACAGGATTGGCATGGTTCCGGTCTGGAATCGGCGGATGGACGGTGCCGGCGTGTGCGTGAGATCAAACGAGAACGGGTCTTCATGTCCCCACCAGCCGGAGACGGGGTTCTCGATCTGAGCATCGACCAGGGAGTTGACGTAGATGAACGCAGGCGAGCCGGGACCGCCGTTCAGATACTTGTACGTGCAGCCAACGGCGAGGTCGGCACCGGTCGCTTCCAGGTCGATCGGCACCACTCCAACCGAGTGGCTGAGGTCCCACAGCACCAATGCCCCGACGTCGTGGGCGGCTCGCGTGAGATGCTCTATGTCATACAGGAAGCCGCTCTTGAACACGACGTGAGAGAGAGTGAGCAGAGCAGTGTTGCTATCGAGCGCGTTGATGATGTCGTCGACGGGTCCGACCACACCGTCTCTCGATGGAACCGTCACGATCTCCCGACCACCGATGAGATCGGCAGCGGAACCTGTTGCGTGGGCATCCGTTGGGAAGTTCAGGTCATCGGTGATGATGCGGTTGCGACCAGGGCGGGCCCGCAACGCCGCAACGGTGAGTTTGAAGAGGGAGACCGATGTTGAATCGGTGACGATCACTTCGGTGGGGTCGGCCCCGATGAGTCCGGCGATGTCGTTGCCGATGGTGTCGGCGAGGTCCCACCATCGCTCGGGCCAGGATCGGATGAGCCGCTCACCCCACTCGTGATCCACGACGTCTCGGACTCGCGACACGGTCGACAGCGGGAGTCGCCCGAGGGAGTTCCCATCGAGATAGATCAAACCTGGCTCCACCGGCACAAAGCGGTGTGCGAACGTCCCCAACGGATCTGCTGCGTCGAGAGCCATTGCGTCCGCATGGCCCCCAGCCCGGGGGAACGGCCCGAGATCCACATACTCCACGTTTCCCACCTCGCAATTTGGTATAGGCAGCGTACCGACTTCCTGCCCTCGCGAGGAGCACGACCAGTGTGGCGTTGAGCAATGAATCAGCACGGTTGAGAAGAGGCCATTCGGCCCCTTGCGGGGATCACGCGGTGACTCAATATGGCAAAATGGATGATGGGGAACGGCGAAGTGCCCGGATAGGGGACGGAAAAGCCTTGGGATGGCTGTCGGGCCTCGGCATCGCTGTGGTCCCGTGGGTGGCCAGTGGCATCGTCAGCACGTTCCTTCCCGATCCGGAGACGGCGTTCCTGTGGGTTCTCGTCGCCGCACTCGTCGCGATGGTCGGCTGGATCGGCTATGGCATCGCCCGCATCCCCGGCTTCAGACGAGGAGCACTCCTGGGGTCGGCGATCTCGTTGGGCGTCATCGGGCTGCTTGCTGCGATTCTGTGGTGGTCGCAGCCTTGAGAATCGGGTTGTCGATCAACCGCTTTCAGTGTCGATGGCGAGAACCACGGCGACTTCGGCCTCAAGTCGTGCCAACTCTCCGTAGGCGTACTCCAGATTCGGGATCGTCTGATTCGATGGAGGACACTCGAATACAGTGTCTTCGGCGATCTTCAACCAATCGGTGACAACGTCGTCGATCGCAAGGTCCGGCGTCGGAATCAGATCGCTGGACTCTGAACGGAGCACGCCCAAGGCGTGGCTGCACACCGCGCGATCTGGGGGTTCGCCGAGCATCTCGGGAGTGGGAAAACCGGTCACGACGCCTTGCCACGTGGGCTGCCACTCTTCGACCGATGGACGGCTCTCACCGCTGCAGGCGGTGAGGAGTAGCAACATCACACCGGTGAGAGCAACTGTTCGGATGGTGAGATCTTTGAACACCGACTCAGGATAGACCCGATGGATGCCACCGGAGATCGCTGCGGCTGGCGGAGAATCCACGTTGCCGTCCCGCAGTCGACCCCACGTCAACGCCCGCCGACCACAACGCGGCGATGCTGTCGCCACATGACGACGGAGGTGATGAGGAGCAGAACGCCGAGGGCGAGTACCGCCCAATCGGGTCCTTCCTCGAGGCGACGACCACCTCCGACGACGACGAGCTCACCGACCTCGAGATAGGACTCGCCGCCTCGATCCGGATCGTGATAGCGCCAGATGCCGGTGAGTTGCACAAGCGGGCCCTCCAGTCGATACCCGCCCACCGGATCAAGACCCTCGCCGAGGGCCGAGGGCATCCGAACGCCGACTCCCACGTTGGTACCGGTGCGAGGACCGCCGTCGACCAGAGCGTCACGGGCGTATGAGTCGTCGTTGATCTGTGTCCACATGAAGCCGTCGTTTCTGAATCCGTAGTCGCCGACAAGTTCTCCTTCGACGGTGATCTCGGTGTTGTCGAAGCGGGCACCATCATCCACGAGTTGCGAGACGGGCACTAGCTCGCTGCCCCGGGCGAGTGCGGTCCCGGGGAGAGCAAGTAGTGACATGAATATGAGAACCACCAGCGCAAGGCGGATCACATCGCGCCGCCGGGAGTGCGGAGACCTGCGATTCACGTCACTTCCCCCTCACCCATGCGTAGATGAAGCCGAAGAGAGCGAACACCGCCACGAACTCGAGGCGACCCGCCCACATCTGGAACATGTACGTGAGCTTGAGCAGCATGGGCATCGCTGGTTCGGTGATGCCAACGGAAAGCCCAACCGAGGCGCCGGCGCTCACCGATTCGAAGAGCGCCTCCTGGAAGCCGTACCCGTAGCCGAGAGCAACACCGGCACCGAGGAGGAAGAGAGCCACGTAGAGGAGAGCGACCGTCATTGCAGACTGGGCGAGTTCAGGCGTGAGTCGCTTTCGACCCGACTGGAAGTATCGGGTACTGACGACGGCACCTTCCGGGAGGAGGAGTTGCTTCGTCTGGTTGGTGACGGCCTTGACCGTCAGCCCGACGCGCAAGGACTTGATCCCGCCTGCAGTTGACGATGCCATCCCTCCCAGGGCCATCGCGACCGCCATTCCGGCAAAAGCGAGGCCACCCCACATCGCCAGCTCGCTCGACGGGATTGTTGAGAATCCGGTGCCGCTGTGTGCCGAGATGATCTGGAAGAAGCCTTGACGCGTGAGTCCCTGCACGGATGTGTAGATCCCCGCAGCTCCGAGGCCGACCATCGTGAGAATCATCGTGAACGTGAACGTCGTCAAGATCGTGCGGGTCTCGAGATTCTTGATCA
>RCNE010000890.1_pt1 | contig 16191 bp, 15 predicted proteins | sample 2041361 | NCBI WGS metagenome assembly RCNE01 (sample SAMN09708229, study PRJNA481090) | Marine sediment metagenome, whole genome shotgun sequencing project.
CCAGAGTTGTCGTTATGAAACTTGGGTCTTGGGGCTTATGACGGATTTCCGTTCCATTCATCCCCACGACCCTATCAGAGAGAGCACCCAAAAGTGAGTTTTCCGGATAGTCTAGGAAGTTGCGCGGGCAGCCATGCGTCCAAGTCGTCAAAGATGGGTATTAATTTTTCCTTGCGCAAAGCGACCCTGTCGACAGGAGGTTTCGCCTCTAAGCTAAGGCGGGTTACATCAATGCCAAGCGACGACTGGAAACTTGATCTCTCTGGGCGCGAGACTGCTCTTCTATGTAGGATCGTTGGACAAACGCAATGTGGTCGCCCGCCGCGGTGGATGCCCGCTCTGGGTCTCCAAATTGGATTGCTTCAAAAATCTCGCGATGTTGCGCATGTAGTTGCTCTCCTGTGCCATCAATAGATCTGAGGAAGGACCGATTGTAGAAGAGGTTTTGGCGGGTCAGCGCATAGATTGAGGCCATAGTGTGGACAAGCAGCGAGTTGTGGCTGGCGTCGATGATGGCGGAATGAAACCGAATGTCCGCGTCTTGCGAGGCGGTGGCATCATTTGCTTTATGCGCGTCCTCCAACTGTTCCATAATCCTCGTCAGTATCTCTTTGTCTGCTTTCGTGGCGCGGCTTGCGGCGAGGCCGGCGGCAAAGCTTTCTTGGGCAGCGCGAAATTCAAGGTAAGAGATGAAGGCATCCTGATGGCGTGCGTAGAGTGCGATAAGAGCAGGAGACATCGCTGAGCCGACAAGTGGCGCTATAAAAGCGCCCTCGCCGTGGCGCACCTGAATAAGCTTGTTGTCTTCCAGCTGTTTCAGGGCTTCCCTCAATTTAGGTCTGGATACACCCATTTGGTCAGCCAGATCGCGTTCGGACGGCAATCGCCCGCCATCGCGTAAAATTCCATTGAGAATCAGGGTTTCGATCTGCACGACGATCGATTCGGCGACAGACGTGTGATCGACCGGTTCAAATACTGCGTTTGGCATTGCGGGACTCACCTCTTTGTTCGGTGGCTTGTAATATTGACCAGTACCGGAATCAGTACTCAGCCATATGCTCTTTGAATCAAGTATACACTCCCGCAGTGGTAAATAAAATGATCCAGCCGAATATTTCTTCTATAGATTCCATCTATTCCTCTGAAGTCAGCGAAGTGAATATATTATTACAATAATATCAACTAATAAGTAGAAGGAATCGAAGCCAAGGGTGACGCAGGTTGGGGCAGAGATGGGTCAGAAAGTGGTCTGTTCTGATGGAAAATCCGATGAGTGGTTACAAATTATGTTGACTTTTGTAAGTGGTAAATAATATATACCACTGTATCGATCCGGGGGAGGAGTTGATGTTTGGTTCTAGTCGGAACCGGTCCCCCAAACCAAAAAAACGGCAAGTTTGCCATAGGAGGAGACCCCAAATGAAGTCAATCGTCACAAGCTTGGCAGTTGCTGCGACAATGCTGTCCGCAACGGCCACACTGGCCGCAGATAAGATGCTGCTGAAAACGCCAATCGCGTTCTCAACTGCACTGCCCGGCCTCGGATCGCCGATCCCTCGCGTTGCTGAGCAGTTGGACCTGATGTCTGGCGGCACGCTGAGAATGAAAGTGTATGAGCCGGGCAAACTGGTTCCACCCTTCGAAATTCTGGATGCGGTTTCTTCCGGCAAGATTAACTCTGGCTACACGACAGCCGGTTACTGGGCTGGCAAAATTCCAGCAGCCCCACTGTTCTCTGCCGTACCTTTCGGCCCTGAAGCAGGCGAATACATGGCTTGGCTCTACTACGGTAACGGCATGACGCTATACCAAGAGATGTATGACCAGGCGGGCTTTAACGTGCATGTGCTGCCTTGCGCGATTATCGCCCCTGAGACCTCCGGCTGGTTTGCCAAAGAGATCAACTCTCCCGAAGACCTCGAGGGCCTGAAAATGCGCTTCTTCGGTCTGGGTGGTAAAGTCATGCAGAAGCTTGGCGTCGCAACCTCCTTGCTGCCCGGCGGTGAGATTTTCCCAGCGCTTGAAAAAGGTGCTATCGACGCAACTGAGTTTTCGATGCCTGCCATCGACGCGCGTTTGGGTTTTCACAAGCTAGTCAAGTACAACTACTTTCCCGGCTGGCACCAGCAAGCGACCGTGTTTGAATTGCTGATTAATAAGGACGTTTGGGAAGGTGCTTCTGAGCAGCATCAGGCGATCATCGAAAATGCGTGTCAAGCATCCATGACGGATAGCTTCGCTGAAGGTGAAGCTATCCAACACGACGTTTTGATCGACAATGTTGAGAACAATGGTGTGATCATCAAACAGTGGTCACCTGAGATGCTCGCTACGTTCCGCACAACATGGGACGAAGTTGCCACTGAAGAAGCAGCGGCGGACCCATTCTTTGACAAAGTGCTGACCGACATGAACACGTTCCGTGACGGTTACAAGGTCTGGAAAGAGAACGCGTTCTTGCCACGTAAGTAGGCGTATCAAACGTCGGTTGGCGGTAGGAGCCGCCAACCAAACCGAACTTCGATCATTACTTCTGAGATTCATTAGGTCTGTGCGTTGGTCGCGGCAGGCACAGGGAGGGGACCATGGTTAACCAAGACAAACGTGAAGAAGATCTTGTCCAAGCCTATGAGGACATTCTGGAGCATCCGGAAACTGATACTCAGGCAATTGCCATTGGTTTGGACAAAACCGTCAAGCTTGTTGGTCACGTGGTCATGTGGGCGAACATTCTGCTGATTGCCGCCATCGTGGCGCAGGTATCGTTTCGGTATCTGGCTAACCAAAGCTTCCCGAAACTCGATGAAATCCAGTGGCATTTCTATGGATTGGTCACAATGGTTGGGATTTCCTACGCGCTGGTGACAGACAGTCATGTGCGGGTTGATTTGCTGCATATGCAGCTTAGCCGTCGTGCCCAGCGGATCATTGAGGTCTTGGGCATCATAACGCTGCTGTGTCCCTTCATCTATCTGATGATCGACCAGGGCTACGACTACTTCTACGAAAGTTTGCGGGTTAACGAACGTTCCAGCAGCCCTACTGGTCTTCCGGGACGTTGGGCACTCAAAGCGGTCATTCCTATATCTTTCATTCTGCTTGCTATAGGTGCCCTGGCGCGTTTGATCCATGATCTGCATGCCTTGCATGCCAACTACGAGCATGAACGGGTCGGCAAAGGCCTTAGGCTGGTCGTGTGGGCTTTACTGAGTTTTATGGTTGTCGCAATTGCACTGACTTTCCTCGTTGAGACCACCGAAGAGAAGCTGGTCATCGCAATGTTTGTGACCTTCATCGCATTGCTCTTTACCGGATATCCGGTGGCATGGACGCTGGCTGGTGTTGGTGTGGCCTTTTGTGGTCTGGCATATCTTTTTGACAACGGTTCCATGAACTGGACAGGCCTCGAAGAAACCTTAACCGGTCTTGATTACCTGACATTGGGCGCTGTGGTGAACCGTGTTTATGCGACCATGTCGAACGCTGTTCTGGTTGCCCTGCCGATGTTCATCTTTATGGGGCTGATGCTGGACCAATCCGGCGTGGCTGAAAAGTTGATGACCGCAATGCAGCGCTTGTTTGGCAAGACTCGAGGGGGCCTCGCCATTACTGTAACGATGATTGGTATCATCCTCGCAGCTTCTACCGGGATTATCGGCGCCTCTGTTGTTTTGCTTGGTGTGCTCTCGATGCCAGCTATGATGCGGCAGAATTATTCCCCGACATTGGCGTCCGGCGTAGTTGCTGCGTCCGGCACGTTGGGCATTCTGATCCCGCCTTCCATTATGCTGGTGATCATGGCTGACCAAATGGCACTGTCTGTGGGCGATCTGTTCATGGCTGCTGTTTTCCCCGGTATTATCATCGGGGGCCTGTACCTAACTTATATCTTTATCATCGCATGGCTCAAACCTGACGTGGCTCCGGTCCCCGAAGGCGCTAAATCCCCCGATTGGGACGCTGTAAAAGCCGTGATGGTTGCGGTTGTGCCAACGTTGGGCTTGATCCTTGCTGTGCTTGGTTCGATCTTTGCGGGCCTCGCCACTCCGACCGAAGCCTCTGGCATTGGCGCGTTGGGTGCAACTTTGCTGGCCTTGGGGTATCGGAGGTTGACGCTCAAAAAGCTCGTGAATGTGCTCGTTTCGAGTTTCAACACAACAGCTTATATCTTCGCGATCTTCCTTGGCGCAACCGTGTTCTCCTATGTATTGCGCGAATTGGGTGGTGATGAACTGATTGAGCACTTGATTGCAGCAACTGGCTTTGGGCCAAACGGGACGATCCTTTTCATCCTTTTCATTGTGTTTTTGCTGGGCTTTTTCCTAGATTGGATTGAGATCACATTGATCGTATTGCCGCTGATGCGCCCGATCGTAAATGGGCTTGGCATGGATATCCCAGGGTTTGGCGTGATCGACGAACCGTCGCTTGTGTGGTTCGTAATCCTTGTGGCTGTGACCTTGCAGACCTCGTTCCTGACGCCGCCAGTTGGCTTTGCGCTCTTCTACCTCAAAGGTGTGGCCCCTAAGGAAATCACTCTGATGCATATCTATCGTGGCGTGGTTCCTTTTGTCCTGCTGCAATTGACCGGCCTTGCACTTGTCTTCCTTTGGCCTGCTTTGGCCACTTGGCTGCCGTCGGTCGCGTATTAAATCTGGGCCACTGGGAGAATGATCATGAATGATCAAGACCTTCTCAGAACCTTCGCCAGATTGTCGGAACGCGGCATCTTTTGATGGGGGACAAAAAAACCGAACGGTTCCGTAGGGGTTTCGGTCGGGGCAGGGGGGCTGCACTTTGTGTCGTGCAGCCCGGAACATTAGTGGAGCAGTGGCGCGTCTTGAAAGCCTGCGTGGCGACGGATAAAATCGTCATCATGCAGGCGGCCATTACGACCCCCATTATGGCGATGTTCGTTCGACATTCCGGAACAATGTGATCGGTCCCCTATGCTGGCTTGGCTTGCTATGGGAAGGGCCCGATGGCACAGGCATGTTCGGTGACAGCACCTATTACAAAACGCCGCTTTGGACAGCGTGCGTAAAGCTTGAATCTGACAACCAGCCTAAGCTTCGCCTGGTGCATTAGCGGCCACCCGTTTGCGATCATGCTTCAGCATTAGGTTCTTTGTGACATGACGTTGGTCGCGCAGACAGAAAACTTCACTCAGACGATCGGGCTCGATGTTCAAAGCCCGGTGCAGGTTGTTCTGCTTGGCAGGGGCCTTGGCAAACTTGCTGTTAAAGCGCTCCGTAAACCCCGGCAAGAATGCGTTGCCTTCTTCCATGTTTGAGATGCCTGCGAGCCGCAGCTCTTTGACCAGACGATCCTGCAATGTGCGGTTCGTGCGTTCGACACGACCTTTGGCTTGGCTGCTGTTTGCGCATAGAATTTCGATGTTTAGCTCAGCAAGATCACGCCCAAATTGGGTCATGTCGGTCATGTGTTTGTTGGGCTTTGGAACGCGAAAGACCGTATGTTTGTCACTGTAAAAAGCAACAGGGCGACCGTGTTTAAGCAGGTAGCTCTCCAGTGCCTCGAAGTAACTGAACGTGCTTTCTGATTGCGCGAACCGCAGCTCCATCAACATGCTTGTGGCATCATCCCCTCTCGGGACATTGCTACGCAATACCCTGCCGGGCAGTGAATGAAGACGAGCAGGGTGCAAGGCGGGCCGCGCTCCTCAAACCAGCGATGATTTGAACCGTCGATCTGGATCAGCTCGCCGAAGCATTCCCGGCGTGATCTTGGTCGATGAATTGCGCGCCGCTGTTTGCGTGAGAGCCAGAGACCATCGTCCTGCATCCACTTGCGCAACGTCTCAACACGCGCGCCATCTCCGCGACTGGCACCTTTGCCAGCCACCAGTCTTCGATCCTACGGCGTTCTTGTATGCTCAGTTGCGTATAAACGGCTCCCATGACATGTTCTCCTTATTAGATAACTCATTGTTTTATAATAGGAGTCGCAGTTAAAGGTAGCGCGCACCCCGGCTACAGATCCAAAAACTGATAACTGCGCTTCTGTTAAATTGTGATCTGCAATCCTGTTACTTTGCAGAATACGTTTTTCGATGCATCGCTATCGTATCGGCAAAAGTATAACTCTCGACGGAAAATGTTGATGCTTAAAGGGACCGTGCTGTAGATGCCTCACCCAGCATCAGGTCCGTTACTAATTTATGCAACAGAACCCTTGGATCATGCCCCAGTGTGATCGCCAGATTTGAGCGTAGACCCCTACGCCTCGGCACCAGATTGTTCAAAGTTCGAGATTCGTGCAGGTACACCAAACTCGCGATGACAGATCGTTGCAAGACGGGCGATGCCGTCGCGGATTTCTGTTTCTGTAGGATGGCCAAAGCACAGGCGCATCCGGCAACGGTTGCTCATGCCGTCCACGGTCCACTCCGCACCCGGATTGATCGCAATGCCTTCCTTTGCCGCCGCCGCCGCAAGCTGAGTTGTGTTCACGTTTTCCGGTAAGGTAATCCATATGAAAATACCGCCCAAGGGCGCGGTGAATTCTGCGGCCGTGCCAAAGTGTTCTTTTAGGGCTTCTATTGTTGTATCGCATTTTGTTTTCAGACGAGCGCGAAGGGCAATGACATGATTTTCGAATTGGTCTTTGCAAAATTCAGCCAGCACCATTTGTTCTAAAGCGCCGGTTCCTGCATCAGTTTTAAGAGGCAGAATTTGTGCCAATACGGGCCAATCTGCAATGATGAACCCGACACGCAAAGCGGGCGCGAGTGATTTTGAGAATGATCCACAATAAATGACGCGGTTTGGACGCCCCTCGAACTGAGCGGCCTCAGCATCTAGAGCCCGAAGTGACGCAGGGCGTGTGCCCGTCCACACAAGATCGGCATAGCAATCATCCTCGAAAATCAGGCAGCCAAACCGTTCTGCCAACTCGAGCAGTTGATGACGTCGCGCCACGGGCATTACACCGCCGGTCGGGTTCTGAACTGTGGGGATCGTATAGATGAACTTTACAGGCTTGCCTTTCACTTGCTGGCTTTCGAGCAACTGGGCCAAATGTGCCATGTCGATTCCGTCATCATCCAGCTTCACGCCCAAGTAGGGCACGTCCAGCTTTGCCAGCCGTGTCAACGCACCGCCGTAGGTCGCGGCTTCGGCAATAACCACATCGTCGGGTCCAACCAGCAATTGGTTCACAAGATCGAGTGCTTGCAGCGAACCCGAGGTGATCAGTATTTCGTCGGCGGTGTCTCGCATGCCCGCACTCTGCGCCATCCAGTTGGCGATGAACTCCCGCAAAGGGCGGTATCCCTGTGGGCCACTGTTCAGCCCATAGGTCGCGAGGGTCGCGCCTTCGCGTGCAATCACGCGGGTCGCAGCCTGAGTTAATGCATCAACTGGAACGCTGGCGGCATCATTATGTCCGCCCACGAAATTATAGGGGGGGAACGCTTTGAATGGTGCTGTTGCGGGTGCTGGCAAACCGGGGCGAAACAGGGCTGAGACATCAAATGGCATGGGATCAGTTCCTTTGGAGATTAATCTTGAGCGTTGGCTTGCATGTTGAAAATGCGGCCTGAATTGAGAATGTTCTTGGGGTCCATGGCGTGTTTGAGGGTTCGCATGAGGGCGACTTCTGCGGGATCACGGCTTTGGCCCAGATAGGCACGCTTCATGGTGCCAATCCCGTGTTCGGCGGAAATGGAGCCGCCGACCTCGCCGACCCAGCCATAAACGATCTCTTGAATGTGGTCTCGAGGTTGGGGGCCGTCACCTGTTGATTTAGCAACCAGATGTAGGTTTCCATCCGCCAGATGCCCCCCGACGTAAAGACGAACTTCGCCCAAGGTCGATTGCAAACGGGAGTGCAACTCTTGCTCGATATTCTTCATGTCCGGGATCGATAGGCTGATATCAAAACTGACGGTTGGTTTTTGCTTGCCCATGGCGTGCGCCATTCCGTCACGGATATCCCAGAACTGGTCAGTTTCTGCAACAGAGCGCGACAGAACAGCATCTACAATCATGTCCTGTTCCAAGGCTTCAGCCAGACAACTCTCGAATTTTTCGGTGTCATTTGCCGCATCGGACCCCATCATTTCAATCAGCACATAAAACGCATGACCTGCTGGAACGGGGGCCCTGATGCCGTCAACTTCCGACAAAATCAGGTCATATGTTTTTGACCAGATCACCTCAAAGGCGCTGAGGTCCGCCCCGAGGGTCGAACGCATATGGGTCATCAGGTTTGTCACCGCATCAAAGCTATCCGCTGCACAAAAGGCGACCACTTGCGTCTTTGGCTTGGGGTAAAGCCGCAATGTGGCGCGGGTGATCAAACCCAATGTTCCCTCGCTGCCGATGAACATCTGTTTGAGATCATAGCCGGTGTTGTTTTTGATAAATCTGTTCAGACTATTGACGATGGTGCCATCTGCCAGAACAGCCTCAACCCCCAGTGTCAAATCACGCGTCATACCGTAGCGGATCACCCTGTTACCACCGGCGTTTGTTGCAAGGTTTCCACCAATGGTACAAGATCCGCGTGATCCCAGATCAACGGGATAAACTAAGTCATGTGTATCAGCCGCCTCTTGAATGACTTGAAGCGGCGTACCCGCCTGAACCGTGATCGTGCCTGCTTGCGGATCAATGCTTTCAATCTGATTCATCCGCTCGAACGAAATGACAACTTCCCCATATTTAGGGCGGGCACCGATCACCAACCCAGTCAAGCCACCTTGAATCACAACAGGTTGAGCGGCAGCGTGACACAGGGCCATGACTTGCGACAATTCCTCAGTCGAGGCCGGGCGCAAGGCCACTTCAGGCTGGACGTCCCCCGTACCGCGCGGGTCTGTGTAGTAGCCTTCATGCACGTCTGATCCCGACAGTATTCCCTTGTCTCCAAGGATGCGGTGGAGGTCGCTAAAGAGGTCAGTATGCATCTGTTTCACTTACTTTGGTTCAAAGATATTTTGCGATAAATTTGACCCCGTGCGCGGACGGGTTCAAGTAATGACAGATCGTTAGGAACTTGCTCATATCCAATTGGGAAAGGGGGCCGCACGTCGATGTCCAGTGCCCGCATGACCCGTGGATCGCGGTAATAACATTCGGCCGTGAGGGTTTGGAGCAATGCCGCAGCCTCGGGAAACGCCTGCCTGAATTCAGCCGCCCTTGATGCGTCAACTGTGCCCGAGAGTGAGGCCAGTCCTGCGGCAAGCCTGTCGTGCAGACCTGCACCGCTCTTTAGAATATCCTCACATATTTGCGGATCATCCGCGCCGGGTAGGCCGTGTTCAGTCGAGGCAGGAATGATCTGCGCCACAATCGCTGCGAGCGTAGCCTGCTCATCTGTTGAAAATCCGTGCCCGGTCATAAGGTCGTCCTTTAATCAAACAGATTTGCCAAACGCTGCTTCATCTGATCTGCAATATAAAGCGCGAGGGCTTGCAACGTGCTGGTAGGGTTCACGCCGCCGCTCGTCACAAATATGCTGCCATCCACAATGAACAGATTGCGCACATCATGGGTGCGTCCCCATTCATTTACAACGGATGTTGTGGGATCAGTGCCCATACGCGCCGTTCCCATCAAGTGCCATCCTGCAAGCTCGACCGGAGAGGCGGTTATCACCTTTTTCGCGCCTGCGGCCTCCATCACTTCGGTGCCGCGTGCGATGGCATGGGACAGCATTTTTTTACTGTTGTCGCTTAGGGTGTAGTTGATGCGCGGCGCAGGGATGCCGTGGCTGTCTGTCAGAGTAGGGTCGAGCGTTACTGTGTTATGCGCCTCGGGCAGGTCTTCGCAAATCGCAAACAGGCTGGTCACACGGTCCTGAAGTGATCGGAATGCGGTGTGATGGCCTGCGCCCCAAGGGATATCCCCCCAGTTCATACCGTTCATTGCCGTGGCTACAGGCCCCATGCCCCGTGATGTCTCGAACGTATAGCCGCGCACAAACCCGCGGGTCGGATCCGTCTCGTAAAATTGCTGGCTGAGGATGCTCTTGTGCGGGCCGTTATGGCCGTCGAGCGGCTCATCAAAGATGCCTTGTATGCTGGCATAAGGATGGAACATCAGGTTCTTGCCGACCAGCCCGCTGCTGTTGGCAAGACCGTTCGGAAACTGCTTTGACGTAGAGTTTAGCAACAAACGAGGTGTGCCAATGCCGTTGCTGGCCATGATCACAACATGGGCGGCCTGAAACTGCTCAACGCCGTCGTCATTGTAATAGATGGCACCCGTTGCCATGCCGTCATCATTAACCGTGATCTCGCGCACGCGACAGTGGGTGCGCAGCTCCACCCCTGCGCGCAATGCTTCCGGCCAATAAGTGACATCAACGGAGCCTTTGGCCCCTTGTGCGCAACCGCTTATGCATGCGCCCAGATTTATGCACTTTGCACGACCTTCATAATCTTCGGTGGCAATCGCCAGATCGCAGGGCCACCAGTGCCAGCCTTTGGCGTTGAACCCTTCCGCAAGCACGCGCCCCGAACGCCCCATTGGAGCAGGCGGCATGGGCGGAATTTTCCCTTCTGGATAGGCAGGATCACCGACAAGGCCCGAGACACCCATCATCAGGTCGTTTTGTTCAAAGAATGGCGCAAGTGTTTTGTAATCCACTGGCCAATCGTCCGCGACACCGTCGAGTGTACGCACACGAAAATCGGAAGGGTGAAGTCGGGGGAAATGCGCAGCGTAAAGTACAGTGCCACCACCTACACCATTAAAATTCGACACCTTTATCGGTGAAGCGTCATCGTTGATCGGGTAATCTGCTGGCAGGCCGCGCTGATTGGGGCTGAGCGCGAAGTCTCGCAACCGCCGCGCTTCCCAGTCGTGACCCGTTGTGGGAAAGGTTGAGGGCTCTGGCGTGCCACCCTGCTCAAGACACATGATCCGCATGCGCGTGTCTGCGAGGCTCCATGCGACCGCCGCGCCGGACGCCCCAGCGCCAATGATCAATACGTCAACGGGTTCATCCGCCATTTTTCTTCTTTCCCCCAGCACCTGTTTTACAGTGACGGTACAAGCGCAGACCTGTCAAAGTTTTTCATTCCAAAACCGCCAGCGTTCAGGCGCCTTTAAAGACAGGTGGTCTGCGCTCCAAAAGGGCGGCAACTGCTTCTTGTTGATCTTCTGTACTCTGTACAATGGACTGAAAACTACCAGCCAGATCGAGCGCAGTTTCGAGCGGGACCTCAGAGGATTGTCTGATGAGCCGCTTGTTCAACCGGATGCTCTTGGGGGGGAATGCGGTGATCTGCTCAGCCAGCTCCCATGATTTTTCCAATAGGTTTTCAGGATCAACGACATGGGTAACAAGGCCCCAGTCTTGCGCCTGCTTTGCGTCCAGCACACAGCAGGTCAGGGCCATTTCCATAGCCTTCGCTTTGCCCACCACACGCGGCAGATACCATGCGCCGCCATCACCTGAAATCAGACCAACGCGCAGGAAACTCTCGGAAAACGTCGCGGCGGTGGAGGCCACGCGGATATCGCAGAACGTCGCAAGATCCATTCCTGCACCGACAGCATGGCCGTTAACTGCTGCGATGGCGGGAACGTCCAGCTGGTGGAACAGGCGGGGCAGTTGCTGGATAGTGTCGCGGTAGCCTTCTTGCATCTCGATTGGCGTGCCCGCGAACATCGGATGCGTGCCGTCGCGCATTTCTTTCACATTGCCGCCAGAGCTGAAAGATTTGCCGTTTGCCGTCAGGATGATGCAGCCCAATGAGGCATCGGAATTTGCGCTGGACAAGAAGGTTACAAGCCCGTCTATAACGTCGGCTGACAGGGCGTTCCGACTGTCGGGGCGATTCAAAGTGACCAACGCGATTGGTCCTTTACGTTCGATCAAGACTGCGTCGTTCATATGGTTTCCTTACTTTTATCAGTTAGATATGCCCAAAGGCCGTCTTCTGCGGCGCAGGCATAGCGCCCGATTGCCTGTTCGCAATCCGCCTGCCGGCCCCAACAATCGCGCCACTGCCAGAGCAATTTTGTGAAGTGATGCAATTCATGATCTTCGGTAAAACCTATGGCACCCATAACCTGATGTGCGGTTGCCGCGACTTTGGTGGACGCCACGCCAGCCTGTGCTTTTGCAGAACACCACAGCAGCGTACGGCCAACGTTTGCGTCATGCGCGTCAAGCGCGTTTGCAAGGCTGGCCTCGGTTAGGGTCACCTCACTGGCGGCTTCGGCCAATTGGTGCTGGATGGCTTGGAATTTACTAAGCGGACGACCAAATTGGGTACGTGTGGTGGCATGCTCGGTGGCGATTTCCAGTATCCGCGCCATCGCGCCAACCATCGCCGCGGTGGTCAGTAGTGCACCCATGGCATTTGTATCATCACTATGATTGGCGGCCACACCGTCCAACCGAACCCAAGCGGTGCCAGATATATGGTGGAAAGGTTGGGCAAGATTCGCGTCAACCGCGCCGTCGCCCGTCTGGATGGTACGGGTGTTTTGCAGCGCTGGCGCTATGGCTGGTGTGCCATGGGCAAGCGTGACCGTTGCTAAATCGGCCTTAGGATCAAGGTGCCCCAGCAATAGCATTTCGACGATTGCAAGGGGTGCGGCGTGCCAACCCGCCCGCCATGCCAAATTTGCGGCATCCGTCATTGAGCCGCCCAGCCCGCCATCTTCTTCGGGTGCCAACACTCGCGCAAAACCGGCGTCCAGAACTTCCACCAGCAGGGTCTCAGGAAGACCATCTGCCTTGCGGTCCATAGCATCGGACAGCCGCCGTGATAGCAGGCGATCAAAGGCATCATCGAGTATTTGTGCCGTATCGCTCATCGCAGACCCATTTTTCTGGCAATCATACCTTTCAGGATTTCGCGGGTGCCACCACGCAGGCTGAAACTTGGGGCGCTTAGAATTGCGGTGGCAAGGGCGGCTTGTCCGGGGTCGCCGTCCTCTGATGGGGTGATGTCAAAAATACGCCGCGCCACTTCGGGGATGTCCTGCTCAAGTGCTGTGCCGAGGTCCTTCATGATCGGGGCCAAGCCATCGACGTTTTGGCCAGCTGACAGGCGGCGGTTGATGGTGAGGGAAAGTTGCCGGATCGCTGACATGCGTGCCGTAAGCTGGCCGATTTCAGCGGCCTCCATCCGATCAGGATCAAATCCGACCTTTTGCGCCATCACCGCCAGCAAGCCGAAAGTGGACAGGATACGATCGGGGCCGCTGCGTTCAAAGGCAAGCTCTTCACCAACAAGTCGCCAACCGTCGCCTTCCTGACCCAACAGATGATCGTCGGGTACAAATGCACCCCCAAACGTGACTTCATTCAGCTCCTCGTCGCCGCGCAAATCGCGCATCGGGCGCGTCACGATGGCGGTGTCATCCATAGGAACTACCAGTTGCGACATACCACCATAACGATCCTCACCGCGGGGTGAGGTCCGGCACAGAATAATCATATAATCCGCGTGTTGCGCATTTGTGGTCCAGATTTTTTGGCCGCTCAGGCAGTATCCGCCATCCACCTTTTCGGCCGTTGTGCGGATCGAGGACAGGTCCGACCCACTGTCAGGTTCGCTCATCCCGATACCGAATGTACAGGTGCCTGCCGCAATTCGTGGCAGAATTTCATCCTTTAGCCGTTGCGATCCGTTGCGTAGGATTTGCGGTCCGCTTTGCCGGTCTGCGATCCAGTGTGATCCTTGCGGTGCGCCTGCCGCCAAAAGTTCTTCACACACGACATAACGTTCGAAAGCCGAGCGCGCATGCCCGCCATATTGGCGCGGCAGGGTCATCGCGATGTATCCAGCCTGCGCGCACCGCAACGAGAATGTGCGGCTCCATGTAGTCCAAGTTTGGCGCCCGGGTGTGATTGTGCCATCGGTGATTTCCTTTTGCACAAATGCCCGCACTTCGCCGCGCAAGGCAGCCTCGTCAATTGCCTCATCGGCTGGCGCAGCAACAAATCTGGGGAAAAGGCGGGGGATTGTCATAGGGTGTCCGCATGGTATTTAATGAGGACTTCGAGATCGGTGAGAACATCCAGAAGGGTTTGAACACGGGTGCCAACACAGAGTTTTTGTTCGGTCGATACGAGATCGGTCTGCACCTTTGGACCAAGACGATCCATGACGCTCTTGAAGGGTGTTTGACGGAGTAGGGTGTATCGCAACAGCTCGGCGAGATCATAAGTCGCCCCGGCTACGTTGGCTGATTTCAAAGTGACGGCTGAAGTTGAGGTTGCCGCGAAGGATACTGTCTGGATGCATCCTTCGCCGCCGGCTTTCTTACAAGGACCAGCCCTTGGGAAGGCGGTAGCGGTCGGAAAACTCATGGGCTCGTTTTTTGAAAGCGGCTTTGTCAATCATCGGCACATAACTATGAACGACGCCAGACCCCCACTCTAGAAGCTTGATCCAGAGTTTAGAATAACTAACATAAATTTAGAGGTATCCCCGTTGTGGGAGGTCAGTAAGACAATGGAATGGATTTTTGGCTGTGAAAATTGATAGCGCGCGTTTTTTATCTGACTTGCATACGCTACGAGGCTTTGGTGCATCTGGTGTGAGCAAAGGCGTAGTGCGACCAGCATTCTCTGATGCCGATATCTCCGCCCGACTTTGGCTAGCAGAGCAGTTTGCTGCGGCAGGTTTGCGCGTCCAAATTGATCCGATGGGCAATGTTTTTGGTTTGGCAGAGGGTCCGTCTTTGTTGATAGGGTCTCATTCGGATAGCCAACCAGAGGGTGGTTGGTTGGACGGTGCGCTGGGTGTTATTGCTGCGTTGGAAGTTGCACGTGCGGCTCGCGAAGCTGGCGGGCCCGCAATTTCTATTGTGTCGTTTCAGGATGAAGAAGGCCGCTTTGGTGGGTTGACGGGATCATCAGTTTGGAGCGGCAAGACGTCGCTTGAGGATGCAGATACTGCAGTGGATTACGATGGTATTTCGCTGAGAGATGCGCGCCAGGTGATTGCGGCGCGCGTCACGGGATGGGTTGATCCGGCGCAGTTCAGTGGTTTTGTTGAGTTGCATATCGAGCAAGGTCCAACACTGGATGTAGCTGGTGAGCAAATCGGTATTGTAACCGAAATTGTAGGAACCCGCGAGATTCCTATTACATTTGAGGGACAGCAAAATCATGCAGGCACGACCCAGATGCACCTGCGACTTGACGCGTTTCAGGCGATCTCTGAGTTTAATACTCTGCTCAATGATCGGCTGCGCAATGTGGTAACGCCTACGACGGTTTGGACAATTGGACATGTGACGTTGCACCCTAATGCATCCTCAATTGTGCCTGGCAAAGGTATGTTTTCGATGCAGTGGCGCGATGGTGATGCAGATCGCTTGGTTCAGATCGAAAAAATTGTACGTGATACCGCGCAAGAAGTTGCTGATACCCGTGATATGCAAGTACAGTTTGGCCCAATGTGGGCGCTAGAGCCGGTTGCTATGGACAGCAGATTACGGTCAGCGTTGGAGCATGGGGCGCAGGTGGTTGCGCCAGAGAGTTGGCGGCTGATGCCCTCAGGTGCGTTGCATGATGCCACCAATATGGCGCGACTAATGCCCGTTGCGATGCTGTTTGTGCCATCGATTGGTGGAGTCAGCCATGCCTTTGAAGAAGACACCCGCGAGCTGGATTTGGTGGCTGGCGTTGAAGTATTAGTGCAAGCCGTAGCCTCACTTAGGTAGCTGGGAGTTGTCCAAACGTGTGTATGGAAGCTGCCGTGGCTTAAGCGCTGTCCGGTGTGTCGGGACGGCTTGTAAAAGAGAACGTCTCGAATGTTCTGACTAGTCAGTAGTCGACACTCACGATTTCCCGCTTGAGCGCTACCTGCGCGATCTACGGAGCTTTCGTATTGATGTAATGTCGTCGGAAATTCATCGTATCGTTGTCGCGCGTGGATTGCTGGCCTGAGAATAGCTATTTCACCATAAGATTGGCTCTAAGTAATTTTGGCATTGAGAATGTTAAGTAGCTGAAACATAATGCTGGTTCTGGCATATCTCAAATTCCTCGCCCCAACTTTCGGTGGAATCATTAGTGATAGGGAAGCCAATATTTGGACTGGTTTGGACCAGTCGCGTCAGATCCCGTTTCCGCAAAAATACAATGCTCGCGACCGTGATAATTCTATCATCCGCCGCGAGTCCTTTGTCTCGCTCAGAAACCACTGGACTTCGGTGGCCACGGAAGCGTGAGTGCAGAATAAGAAAA
>RCNE010002170.1_pt1 | contig 16189 bp, 11 predicted proteins | sample 2041361 | NCBI WGS metagenome assembly RCNE01 (sample SAMN09708229, study PRJNA481090) | Marine sediment metagenome, whole genome shotgun sequencing project.
AGGAGATCGGGCTGTCAGTTGGGCAAGGTAGCCAGCATGTTCGTCGATAAGCATTCGGTGTCCCATTGATACTTTGGCTATTCCTCTGAGTCAAAAGCATTTTTTCGAGACAATGCTTTTTCGACAAAGTGTTGCGCTGACCGTTTGAAATCGCAGCCGTAACCAGCCGCTTGCCTGCTAAACTCATGAGAGGCTGCTGTTGACCCAAAGGAGACATTTGACTCTGCGCTTCCTAAGCCGAATCTAACGCTAGTTAAGTACATTTCCGAATTGACGCATTTCGGCCTCCAGCCCATAAAGTAGTTGTTTGTGCACCTAGGGCAGACATGAAGAATGCACTGCAAATATCCCTTATCACTTTCCTTCTGGCATCATGCGGTGGGAGTGCCGAGACCGAAGCACCTCCACCACCGGCCAATACGAGTCCAGCGGACGATCTTGCGCTCGCTTTGGAGGGGCTGGCTCTAGACAGTTTTTTTGAAGAGTCTTTCAAGGCGCTAATGCTGCGCGACCCTGAATGGGTGATCTCGCTGGCGTTGACAAACGTCTTCCCGATTCAGGGTGTTGAGCTCACGAATATCTCGGATAACTTTGTTCGCAACAACTACGCGATGTGCGCGGTCATTCTCGACAAGTTGTTGACCTACGATCGCGACAGTCTCGGTGAGAATGACAAGATTTCGTACGATGTTTATCGATGGTATTTGCAGGACAGAATCGACAAAGAGCAGTTCTTCTACCATGACTTTGTTGCATCCTATGGACTCTTCGGAATTCAGCGAGACACGCGACTGTTCTTCACCGATATTCATCCTTTGGCGAGCCGGCAGGATGCCGAGGACTACATTACGCGGCTTGGGCTGATACCGCGCAAATTCGCACAGCTCGCGGATCGTCTCAGGAGTCAGCGCGACGCTGGCATTGTCGAGCCGTTCATCACATTGAATATCGCGGCAAATGAGGTTAACTCGGAAGCGCAAACGGCGGCATCAGCCAGCCCGTACTTCACAGTGTTCCGTGACAAGGTCGCCAGTATCGGCGGCCTCTCGTCAGGCCAACGCCAGAATTTGGAAAACGCTGCCTTGGCGGCCGTACAAAACAGCGTTATCCCGGCATATCAGGCCCTGTACACCACACTCAATGATCTTCGTAGCGCCGCATCGCCTTCGATTGGAGTCGGGCAGTTTCCGGCCGGTTCCGTCTACTACAGTTATGTTCTGGGGCATCACACAACGACGGATCTGACAGCGATGCAAGTTCATCAGCTTGGCTTGGATGAATTGCAGCGCATCCATAGTGAGATGCAACTGATCTTCGACCAACTCGGCTATCCACAAGACGAGACGTTGCAGCAATTGTCCGATCGCATGGCGGCAGACGGCGGTATCATTCCGGCTGCCGACGTGTTGGCAACCTATGAGGCCCTGATTGACTTCGCCGACCAGAACCTGGATCAGGCCTTCGATGTGTTTCCAACGGCCGATGTCATCGTCATCGCTGTCCTGTACGGTGGTTACTATATCGGGCCGTCTTTCGATGGTATCCGGCCCGGGGCGTTCTATGCCAGCACGCAGATTGACGAGCCCTACTATAAGATGCCGTCACTGACGTATCACGAAACGCTCCCGGGGCATCACTTGCAGGTATCGCTCGCCGGGGAAGCGGATGTGCCGATTTTTCGGCGGATGATTGGAGCGACGGCATTTGTTGAGGGTTGGGGTTTGTACGCCGAAAGACTCGCCTATGAATTGGGTTGGTTCGACGGTGACCCGTATGGAAATCTCGGTCGGCTCCAGTGGGAGGCCCTGCGTGCGGCGCGACTGGTCGTCGATACCGGCATCCACTACCTGGGCTGGTCTTTCGACGAGGCCGTTCAATTCATGGACGATAACGTCGGCTTTACTACGGACTCAAATCAGGCTTCGGTCGCTCGATACAGCGTCACTCCCGGACAAGCGACCGCTTACATGATCGGCATGTTGAAGATTCTGGAAGTCCGGCAGCGCGCGATCGATGAGCTGGGCAGCGACTTTAGTGTCTTTGACTTTCATAGAACAGTACTGGGCAACGGCGGTGTGCCGTTGCCGGTACTGGAGCAGGTCGTTGATGCCTACATAGCGGAGCAACTCGCTACCCCCTGATAATAGCCCTAATAAGCGCATAGTAGTAACTCAGGCAAAACGGTATCCAACATGCCTTCTGATGAGCGAGGCGCAGACGGAAAGTGTGAACTCAACATGTTTCAAGAATAACCCCGCCTCGTGCGGGGTTTTTTGTGTTTGGTGAATGTCTGCTTCTGGCCGTAACCAGCCGCTCACCTGCTAAACTAATGACAGGCTGCTGTTGACCCAAAGCGGACATTCAAAGAATACTCCCTTTCCGGCTGGGAGCGAATCCTCTTTAAACCAATTCGTACGCAGCGTCAGCTTATCTCGGGTGGTCCCATGGAATGGGGTAGACCCTCGGATACTCTTCATTGGAGATTTCACTAAATGACTAGCACGAATGTCGCGCAACCCAAGAATTTGAGATCTCGCGATTTCAGCCTAATGCTACTAACGGTGTTGTGCGTCGCCCTCGTAGCAAGTCATGAAGTTCTTGCATGCTCTAGTTTTCTCATAGAAAAAGACGGCGCGTTTGTCGCAGGACGAAATCTGGATAGTAATAAATTTACGTCCGGTGCAATCGTCATTAACAAACGAGGAATTCGTAAAGAAAGCCGGTCTTGGAATGAGCTGGCCTACGGCCAGCAAGTCGCCAATCCGCAGATGACCTGGGTGTCAAAGTACGGATCTATTGCCTTCAACACATTTGGTCGGGACTTCGTTGATGGGGGGATGAACGAGGCAGGCTTGTTTATTCAAGAAATGTCGCTTGTGGAAAACAAGTATCCCGAAGACACGGCCAAACCCCGCTTTTTTATGATGCTGTGGATGCAGTATGTTCTGGATAGCTTTGACTCCGTAGACCAGGTAGTGAGCAGCGCGAATGAAGTAGTCATCGACGGCTGGAACTGGCACTTTTTTGCGGCGGACGCAGCTGGCAATACAGCGGCTATCGAGTTCATTGGAGGCAAGCCAATTCTTACTTACGGTGAAGCCATGCCGATCACGGTTCTAGCCAACGAAACATACGCGACCGAAATGGAGCGGCTTACCAAATATGAGGGCTTCGGTGGTGACCTGCCGGTGTTGCTCAAGGAGGATGAACGTCAACGCGATCCAGACGAACCGGTGGAAGATGACCGATTCGTCAATGCTGCGACACTCATCAACAGAGGCCCAGATTCGCCCGTGGCGCCTCTCGATTACGGCATGAAGATTCTGGAAGAGATGGCTTGGGAAGGAACACAATGGTCCTATGTCTGTGACCTGACCAACAAGATAATTCGATTTCGGACCAAGGATTCTCCTCAGCTGAAAACGCTGAGCTTCGCGGATTTCGATTTTGATGCAGCTAGCCCGACCTTGATGTTAGACGTTCACACCACAGGAGATGTCGGCGCAGAGTCCTTCTCCGAATACAGCCTCGAACTAAACCGCGATCAGCTACTCAAGAAAATCTCCGGTTGGGGAAGCGTATTCACGTCCAACGGCGCTACGCTAGATGGGGCATTGGATCGAATATCTGGTTATCCAGAGACCACGGAACTAGCCGGCGCATCTGATTAGGTTGTGCAATTCAGGGGCGCTAGCTTTGGGCCGAGTGCAGAAATAATACGGCCTCACCGGATGGCCGCTTTTGGCCGAAACCAGCCGGTCAGAATCTTCTAAAATAGACGTTTGAGCGGCCGGTTTCGGGGAAAGTAGACGTTCGCCGCCAAATCTACAACGTTGCGAAAACGTAACGATTGGACGTAGCTCGACGGGTTTCTACGGAACTTAACGGCAATAAAGGTGAGGGCGGGCCATCTAACTTACTGTTTCTATTGGGTTGATTTTCTACCGTTACTTCTTCGAACCAGGTGGTCGGGAGTTCGACCGAATCGCGCAGCGATTCAGGACGCCGCAGGCGCCCCGAAGGGGTGACGAGCACAACGAGGAATCAATCTCTCCGGGCGCGCCATGGAATTACCAAAAGGGACCTTGCGTGATGCAGGAAAATGGTGTGTTTGATTGCCCCGACGATTAAAGGGCCCCGGATGGGGCCCTTATCGTTTAGTAGCCTACTGCGAAACGCTTGAAACCCAGTTTCGCATCGCTCCGATACTGCAACCGAATTTCGTGTGGCCGTTGCCGAGAGCTTCTTCTTCGATGATCTGTTCGCAGGTACATCCGGCGGTATCGTGCAGATCAAACGAATCCGAAGGACCCTTGCCTTTTGATTCGCCGCTTTCGAACACTCCATCACCGTCAATATCGGCAAATCGATTCGGCTTCAGGCCGTTTGTCGCGGCGCCATCGGGCAGGACTGTCGAACGACAGACATCCAAGTCGTCACCTACACCATCCTTATCCTCGTCACGGAAAATATAAAGCACTAGGCCATCGTGGTCTGACGCCCGTAGGACGAAGTCGTCCAGCGTGCCGTCGTCTTCTACGAGTTCTTCCGCGGCATCTGCATTGCCCCGAGCGAACTCGAGCCCGGCAACCAGTGAGCCCATGGCCTGGCTGGTCATTGCGTGATCGAGAATTTGCGCGCTACCGCGTGAGCCTTCGGCATTGAAACTGTCACGGAAGATGAACGAGTAGCGTTCGTCAGCAGGCATGTTCAGAATTTCGTCCGTCAAGTCTGGCGATACCAGATCAACACAACTGTTCGATGCACACACCAGACTTTCGCTTGGAACGAAGCTGCCCTTGATGATACCGGCAAGATCCACATAGCCATCTGTGAACTCAAACGCGTTCATGTCGCCGAGAACCACAAGATTTATGTTCGAATCTGCGGTTTGTAGATCCTGGACCTTCTGCGCGACGGACTGCGCCTGCTCGTAACGTTTCTGTTGTGTACGAGATGTTTCAATGCCACCGAGCGAACGCATGTGCAGAACCATGACCGAAATCGGGAATGCATCGTTCAATGTGCCTTCCAGTAACAGCGGCGGACGATCGTGAAGCAGTGATCCGTCAAAAGTTAGCAATTCAGTAGCGCCAAGTTGCGTCACTGCATTGACCTGCACATTGTCGCGCACCAGGAAGCCAACATTTATCGAACCGACGTCATTGCCTTCGACGAGGTACGCAGAATAGTTCACGCCCGCATCAAGGGTGTTAACTACCGTTGCGAGGTACTCCAATACGCCCAGGCTTTCCACTTCTTGTATCGACAGAATGTCAGGTGACTGCATCAGATCGACGATATAAACAGCGATCTTCGCCGTACGTCGAACGTACTCGTCTGTTGATAAAACAGTTTCCCCATTGCCGTTATCAACGTCGTCGAATAAACGAAACAAGTTGAAAGAACCAATCGTTCCTTCCTCAGCTCCTTTCGAGCGAACCGCTACGGGAAGCGGCGCCGGAGTGACGTCCAGTACGGTCGGCCAGAATTCGTAATGCCCGAAATCGAAACCCATGACGCCAACGGCACTAAAAGTCGACCGTGCCGGAATATTCAAGTTCGGTAAACCGAGCTTGTCGGGATCAAGTTCAAAGACTTCTGGGTTGCCGTCCCAAACAGGAATCAATGGATCGCTCAATCCTGGGGTTTCTACCCCTGGCTCGCGGAACGGTCGGTTCGGACCGGCGGTCACATGAACTTCAGCGAAGGGGTCGGAGCCGAACTCTTGGTTGGATGCAGCAACAATACCGGCCGGGATCTCAATGAGCATACCTTCGTAGCACTCGTACTCGATCGCGCAACTCGGTGCCGAGGGATCCGGCGACGGCGTCAACGCGTCGAATACAATCGCGGCTGGTAACGTATCGGTGCCAGAAACGGTGACCAATGGCCCGCCGGTAATTTCGGTGAACCCAAAGAATTCAGCAACTTGGCCCTCTACATCAACTGTATCGCCAACCGCTACTGAAGGTGGTCCACCCGTGAATACGAAGATGCCGTCCGATGTATTCGGATTACCGTCATCTGCTACTTGCATGAAGAAACCATCATCTGCCAGCGCTGTAACGATGCCCGATGTGATGACGCGTTGGCCCTCCAACGGGCTGCTATCGCCTGCACCCTGAATTTCGGACACCGAAGCGTTGACGGGACAGCCAATAAATTGCGATCCGTCTATGCGTGTGCCAGGTGAGTAAAGCGCCCCATCAGACCCTGTCGCGACGCTATGTTTGACGTAGGGTGTGCTGTCCGACAAATCCGGATCCAGGGTGAGCGATTGATTGTCGCCACCGTCGCTGCCGTAGCCCGCAGCCACAATTTGATTCGCGCCGTTGTGAATCACAACACTATCGCCGCTGTTACTCATTCCAATAGAACCGGTAGATGCGGTTTGCACAAGGCTGTTACCAAACGTGCCGGTTGGAGTTCCACCGCCAAAAATTACTGCCGAGCAGCCATTAAATATCGTGGAACCTGCAGGGAAAGTATGACGGATACTGGAACCATCAGACATCGTCCATCCCGAGACGTCGACATCGTTACCGGTACTGTTGGCGAGTTCTACAAACTCATCGTCGCCGAAGTGACGCACGCCGTCACCGTTTGCATCGCCGGAAATATCGCCCGCTGGATCAGCATGAATTTCGTTGATCGCCCAAAGGGTAGGACAACCGGCAAACTGCGAGCCGTCCGCTCGTGTTCCTGGAGAGTACAACGCGCCACCGGCAGTCGATGCAGTGCTGTGCTGAATTAGTGCCAACCCTGTGATGTCCGGGTCCAGCGTCAGAGACTGGTTAGACCCACCCTCGCTACCGTAGCCGGCTGAGGCAATATCGCTCACACCATCATTCAACGTTACAGTATCGCCGCCGTTGTTCAGGCCGACAGATCCACTGCTTGCGGTTTGCACGACGCTGGCGCCGAATACACCGGTAGGCGCACCTCCGCCGAAGACGACGATTGAGCAGCCGTCTGGCACTACAGTTCCGCCAGGGAACGTATGTCGTACTGAAAACCCGTCAGCCAGAGTCCATCCGGAGATATCCGTATCGCTACCGGAAGTATTAACGAGCTCTACAAATTCATCATCCGCACCATCGCGTTCGCCATCGCCATTCGCATCGCCGGCAATTGTGCTTTCCGGGTCGGCATGCAATTCATTAATGACCCAATCAGTCGGTGGCGCCGGCGGTGCAGCACCCGGTGTGGGGGCTGCCTCGCCCCAGGTGTCTTCAAGATTCTCAGACGTTTCGTCGCTGCCTGTAACACCACTACCACCAGTCTGTGTTTCGGTGCCTTCGGTGAAATCGATGCGCTGGAACGAATTGCCGAACGCGTGGCTACCTGTGGTGATAATTTCCTGAAAACCGACCGCAGTTTCTACCGGGTACGATGAAGTCAACGTATCGGCATCGGGACCATCGATAGCAATACTGCTCTTGTCGATTGCTTCATTGGTGTCGCCCCACATCGCCTGGTCGATGTCCTGAACAAGGTCAGACTCGCCGTCCCAGGTGTACAGAACAACAATCTCGCCGCTGTTTGTCAGGCCGCCCTGATTGTTAATAGACCCGGGCAGCGCCTCTCGCATATCCCCGATCCCGTCAGGCATAACACCATCTTCGTACAGTTCGTAAGTCGGGTTAGCGGCATACTCCGCATTAAAGCCATCGGAGCCCGGAAGCGACAATGTTTGGAATTCGCCTGCGGCGATACTGGCGCCGTCCGGGAAGCGTGCATGGAAATCACCGAAACCGCCGCCACCAGCGCCACTACCAGTAACAATGTTGTAGTAAAAGGCTCCGCCGGAGGCGAAGGTCGCATCTGTTACGTAAACATTCGAAAGATCGACAGTTGTCGCCGTCGGATTGTAAATTTCAATGAATTCGCCGCCTGTTGGAGTAACGACGAGTTCCGTTAATAACAAGGTCGGTGGTGGTTCTGTGACTTCACAAGATGAATAAGTGCGGATCGGGACAGGTGTTGCAGCAGTGCTGTTGCTGGTTTCGCCGTCTAATGCATTGAGACCACTGAAAGCCCAATTTGAATCGACGAAAGTCCCACTGTTTGGGGTGCTGCCGTTGTTTCTGTAGGCCCAGCCGTCAGTGTAATCCCAGAGTTCTCCGTCGCCAAGCGTATCGATATCGCCATATACATCAACCACAGATCCGTCCATGAATAACTCTATCGCGTCGTCACCGTTGATCGAGGCAGCGCCGCTTGTATACGCTGGCGAAAATCCGAAGAACGTCTCAAAGCCGCTCGACTCAGAAGCGACATGAATAAACGTGCCAGCACTAACCGGTCCGGGTGGAAACGTAAATTCTTCGCCGTCGCTGCCGCCGCCATTGTTCGCCGAACCGATGCCGTAAATACTCAGGTCAGCGACACTATTGATGATGCACAACTCAATCGCTTTAGGGACGCCACCGCTGAGTGGGCCATCGACTACGCCGGTGATGATGACGTCTTGTGCGAGGCTGGCAGATGAGACGCCGAAGAATAGAACGAGTAACGCGAGGCTCTTGCGAAGCATGCTGGAATTCCTTGTTGAGTATTATTGTTTCTGGGTTCCGTACAGTATAGACAAAGTCCTAATTACTTATGTCACTAAACAATTTTACATAATTATTGAGACTATCTTGCTAGGCTATTTCGACCCAAAGCGTCTTATCGCAACGGGAGAAGAGAATGAAGAATAATCCTTAACAGCAGCAACAACCTTATATGCATCCGCTCATAGAAGTGTACCGCCAAACGAGCGCATGAACTTCGCCGGCTTAGCTTTCGCCCTGCGGAATATTGCTGCGGGTACGCTTTACTGCGTCGATAAAGAGCGTGTATTCTTAGCGCCAGCTAATGCGCCCGTAGCTCAGCTGGATAGAGTACCTGGCTTCGAACCAGGTGGTCGGGAGTTCGACCGAATCGCGCAGCGATTTAGGACGCCGCAGGCGCCCCGAAGGGGTGAAGATCGCCCCCCGAAACCAGCCGCTTGCCTGATGTGATGCTGGGAGGCTGCTACTGACCCAAAGCGGACATTCTAAGTACAACCCAGAATTGACGAGTTTTTCCCTCCTGCCATAATTTTCGAGTTGATAAAAGCAAACCTGACCAAAGTGAGGGACGCAAAGCCACGGGTCCTCGCTTCGTTTGCGACGCTCAGTCGATAGACTCTTAAGACGGCCGGGCTGCTGCAAACCAGGTAATCAGGAGACAGAAATGCGTAGCGGAACAAGAGCTGGCTTACTGAGAACAGTAATACTGTCGACCGCAGCATTGGCACTCATGGCCGCCTGTGGGAGTTCGGGCACACCGCCCGACTTGAAGATGGGCACGCTGGTGACTGCGGAGTGGCTGAGCCAGCACCTGAATGACCCAAATTTGGTTGTACTCGACTGCACTGTTCTCGTGGAGCCGAACGACGATGGCAGTGTTCAGGTTGTAAGCGGCCGGGCCAACTACGACAGCGGCCACATTCCGACTGCGGGGTTTGCAGATCTGATGGGCGATCTATCCGACGGCGATAGTCCACTCCAGTTCGCCGTGCCGACACCGGAGCAATTCGGTGCTGCAATGGGCGCGCTTGGTGTTGGTGACGACTCCCGGATAGTGCTGTACGACGGGGGTAATTCGGTGTGGGCCGCCCGGGTCTGGTGGATGCTGCGCTGGGTAGGATTCGACCGAGCGGCGTTGCTCGACGGCGGACTGGCGGCATGGAAAGCGGAGAGTCGACCGCTTTCTACTGAGCCTGCCACTCGCCCCGCAACACAGCTCACCGTTGCTCTACGACCGGAGCTGATCGCCGACAGGGACGAGGTGTTCGCCTCCATCAAAAATGACGAGGTCAGTCTTATCGACGCAATGCCCGCAGCCCACTATCAGGGCGAGATGGTCATGTACGATCGACCCGGCCATATCCCCGGCGCTTTGAACATTCCTGTATTCACACTCCTCGACGAATCGGGCCGCTTCCGGCCGCACGACGAACTGGCTTCGATGATCGGGGGTGACCGCAACGCGCGCGCCATCACCTACTGCGGTGGCGGGATTTCTGCATCAGCCAACGCCTTTGTCATGACCCGACTTGGTTTTACCGATGTCGCCGTCTACACCGCCTCCCTTCAGGAATGGACTGCCGACCCTGCCAATCCGCTGGAGGTCGCGTCCAGTCAGGATCGGGTCGACAGATAGGCTTCAAATGAACGACTGCTACTGACCCAAAGCAGCCGCTCGGGCTGGCCCTGAAATTCCCGAACGAAGATATTCTCTAACTGGGTACGTGTTTGTCCGAATCGCAAATGAGAGCCAAACAGTTGCAAACTCATTGCATGCTCAAAGACTTTGGACCGTCTCTTTACGTGGCCGATGGGCCAACCGTGTCATTCTATGGTATTCCGTACCCGACCCGCATGGCCGTGGCGCGCCTCTCAGACGGAAGCGCTTGGGTTTGGTCACCGGTAGCATTGACAGACGATCTCGTTAACTTCATGAACACGTTTGAATCTGTACGCCACATCGTCTCGCCAAATAAGATACATCATCTCTTCCTGGCCCAATGGCGCGACCAATGAAGCGCATGTGTATGCGCCGCCGGGCCTCGCGCAAAGAAAGCCAGATCTGCGGTTTGATGCAGAACTTAGCGATGATCCCGACCCGGCATGGGCGGCGGATATCGATCAGGTGATCTTTCGTGGTTCGCTAGCCATGGAGGAAGTTGTTTTCTTCCATCGCGAATCGCGTACCGCGATCGTCTGTGATCTTATTCAGCGGCATCCTGAGGCAACAATGACGGGCTGGAAAGGCATGCTGATGCGAGCTGGTTGGCAAACATGGCAGTACGCCGCGGGAGTGGCGGGCCAGTTTCCTTCGACGTGGCAGAGCACGAGCCGCACGTGAGAAGGTGCTCAGCTGGAAACCCGAACGGTTGCTAATCGCCCATGGAGAATGCGCGCAAACCGGGGCAACAGACATAATCGGCAAGGCCCTTAGTTGGATCTAGATCGTCCGCCGTGCTGTAAGGACTAAGTATGTACGCCAAGTCGTCGAAACGAATTCTGTTGGTTGGAGCGACCGGGTATGCGGGTCGCAAGCTGGCCACCTATCTGCTGACGGATACCGACGCGACTGTCATCCTGTCCGGCAGAAGCATAGCGAAGCTTGAAGAACTACGGTCAAGCCTTCATAGGCACGATCTTGCTCATCGAATTAAATTGCTCGAGCTTGACGCGACGGCTCTAGACTTCGCTGCTTTACCTGAATTCGATTTGCTGGTTAATGCCACGGCCAACGGGCTGCACAACACATCGCTGATCCAGGCCTGCCTCGAACGTGGAGCTGACTGGATTGACATGCAGATGACCAATGAACTGCTGAAGCCGCCAACTGAACTCCAGGCGAAGATCGAACGCGTGGGTTGCTGTTTCGTCATTCAGGCCGGTTTTCATCCGGGCGTCATCGCGGCGCTCGTACGCTACGCAGCGCAGCAGATGGATGTCATGGACAGTGCCATAATCGGCAGCGTGATTCGAGACAAGACCGGCTTGCCCTTCACCTCAGGAGTAACTGAACTCGTTGAATCATTCCGTAACTACAAAAGCGAGATGTACAAAGATGGCCGCTGGCAGAAGCTGAAATATGCGGACTATCCGAAGATCGAATTTGAGCATGACTTCGGCAAACTACTGACCTATCCCGTCGACATGCCCGAATTGCGCCGCCTTCCCGAGCGGTTGCCGGACTTGAAAGACACTGGATTTTTTGTTGCAGGTTTTAACTGGTTCGCCGATTACCTGGTTACGCCGCTGATCATGCTCGGCGCCCGCGTCGCACCGCGACAAACCGCGTCCCCGCTGGGGCGTCTACTAAGCTGGTCTACCAAGAAATTCACCAAGCCACCCTACGGCACGGTTGTGCAGGTCAATGCCGTAGGCCAACGCGAAGGCCAGCCGGTCCATTTTCGACTCTCCCTGTTTCACGAAGACGCCTACGTCCTGACAGCCATCCCGACTGTCGCAATGATCAAACAGATGCTGCGAAAAGAGTTTCAACCTGGCATCCACCTAATGGGACTCTGCTGCGACCCCGCCAGCCTGCTCGCGGATGTCGAGCGCATGGAGATTCCAATCACTCAACAACTCGAAACCACTGCCTAATGCGGATTCATTGCGATCCCATTCCTCCTACTTCGCCTGGGCCCCAACAATCAACCTGAGTGCTAAGAATGGGTCAACTCTTGCCTCTCGTCAGTCACTGGATGAACGCGCGAGCCTTGCCATGCATTCGTGCACTGTCATGGCAATGCTTCAAAAACCACCCGCGTTTAGTCAATCGCACCAGCAATCTGCAATTGCAGACTGCGGATCTCGCGAATAACAGCGCGTCGGTTAAGACGCATGTTGAACCAGAGCTTGAGTGCAATCTGTGCTGAATTCAGCATGACCGCGAACACACCAAAGAGAAATTGTTCCTCGACGCTCGTTGCCAGCAACATCTTGATGACACAATAGATGAGCCCGGCGCTGAAAAATAGAATGCCGACCCAGGTTAGAACTCGAAGTTCACTTCCGTCACCACGAAAACTGGTCATGACTTCGCGATAGTAATTTTCCTCGGCAACTGGAAACGCGGACACGGATTCATCATCACTTAGCAGTTCTCGCAATTTGTGGTCGAAGTTACTCATGATCCTCTCCTTTAAGTTCAAGCTCATAGGCACGCTGCAACCGCCCTCGAGCATGAAACAAACGTGATTTAACAGTGCCGACAGGGATCTCCAAAACGCTAGCGAGTTCCGCTACCGACAACCCATAGACGTAGAACAAGGCCAATAAATGCTGATCGTTCGTATCTACCAGAGCCAATAGATCACCCATCGAAGCGCACGCGTCAAGCTCTACAGATTGAGGTTCAGATTCCCGCAGCAGGGCGGTTGCCACTCGCCGCGCGTTGACCGCACCACGCACGTGATCCGCTGCACGTCGGCGCACAATCGTAAAGGACCAGGCCTTGAACAACGCCGGATCTCTTAGCCTGTGAATGTTGCGCGCGATGGCTACGGATGCCTCTTGAGTGACATCCAGGGCATCATCCTGATTGCGAACTAACCAATTAGCAAACCGCAGCCAACGCGGCTGCCAACGACGATAAAGAAGCTCAAAAGCACGCCGATCACCGCTGATACTCAATGTGATCTGCGCGTGATCCTGGCGTGAGCTACTGGTGTCAATGGGTTCCACGGAAATGATGCTCTGCGGTGCTGAATTACTACAATAGTCGCTATTCAGTCCGTTTCGGTTCATGTCAGCAAAAAAAGAAGCGCTCGCCCCCACACAATGCTGGGATGCAGGGACAAAGATCTTGCCGTAGTAGTACGGTTAGAAATATGGAGGATAGGCCGTTTGCTGCCCGACTATTCGGCAAAAACTAAGAGCGCCGGATTGGAGTAGGGCCAACGGCAAGTCCTGACCCTTACTTTCCGCCCAGGCTGAACCCCTGATTTTTCCGAAACCTGCCCCTCGAGTGTCTGCTTTAGAGAATTGCTGCCCGGCTGCAATCGGCTGTGACATCAAACGGTCGATGAATTGACCTCTAGCTATCTTGGAAGGGGTCACTCGACCATCGGACCTTTGCTAATGGACCAAACACGCACGCAACTAGTACGTCTAGCACAGGCGCTATTTGCGGCGGGAGAATTCTGAGCCTACAGTTGGCGGATGGAAGCGGAAACACATGCATTCTTCGCGCTGGCGGAAGCCCTGGGAATCGGGATTCTGATTGGTATCGAGCGTGAGCAGAGTGAACACTTGACAGGTAAGGATGCATCGGCTGGCGTTCGAACCTTTGCACTGGCATCGCTCATTGGCGCAATCAGTATGATGACCGGCGGCGTGCCGCTCTTGGCTGTGGCGGTTGCGGCGGTCGGGACCGTTCGCATCGTGTGGGTCGCGCAACAGGGCGATCCAACCATCGGACTCACCACGAGCCTGACGCTTGTCGCGGTCGTTCTGTTGGGGGCGCTTGCAACGGAAACGGCGCTGCTAGCGGCTGGCGTCGGGGTGGTCATTGCATCAATACTTGCGGCGCGAGAGGTTCTACGTGGTTTTAGCCGGACAGTGCTGACGGCGGCGGAGTTGCGAGACGGGCTTATTCTTGGCGTATCGGTTCTTGTAATCTTGCCGGTCCTGCCCGACCTCAACTTTGGTCCCGGCGGCGCGCTCAACCCGCGCAACCTTTTCATCATCGTGGTGCTCGTCATGCTGATCGGCGCGGCGGGACACATTGCCACGCGGGTCGCAGGCGCCCGGCTGGGGTTGCCGGTGAGTGGTTTCCTGTCGGGATTTGTGTCGAGTACCGCCACGATTGCGGCCCTAGGCCGGCGCGCGAGCGAAAAGCCAAACGATTCGAAGAGCGCTGGTGCAGGGGCAACGTTCTCCTCAGTTTCTTCGCTCATTCAGATCGGGATAATCCTGCTCATATTGAGCCCTGCCATGTTCGCTGTGGGGTTGCCAGTGCTACTCGGAGCCGGCTTGGCGGCGGGACTGTACGGAGCGGTAATCTTTTTCCGGGCTCAGCGAGGCGATGTCAAGTCGTCAGTACTGGAGCTTCCGCAGCAGGTATTTTCCGTCAAGGGCGCAGTCAATTTCGCGCTTATCGTGGCGACAACGATGCTGATCTCCGCGATCCTTAACGACTATTTCGGGAGCGCGGCCATTCTCGTGACCGTGGCACTTGCCGGTCTGGCAAGCACCAATTCTGCAACCTTTGCACTGGCCTCTCTCGTGGCGGCCGGGCAAATCTCAGCAATCGACGGCGTATTGCCCCTGGCCGCTGCGCTCAGTGCGAACACGGTTGTTCGGATCTGGATCGCGCTGCGCAGCGGCGAATCTTCGTTCCGTAGCACGGTATCTGGCGGGCTCCTTGTCCAGCTGGCGGTCGTTTGGGTGGCTTGGTGGTTGGGCAGCATCGCTTGGGCGTGAACCCCGGAACTTCCTCTGGCGATGCCCGCGTATTCGACCGGTCCGCCTTAGAGCTTGTCCGGCGGAATGCCACACCCGACAGCGACGTTTAGCGTTAGCGCATGTAATTCAATCAGCTCTCTCACCATTTTGTCGAACGGCTAGTCGGCAAAGTATGCCGGGCGCTGTTTGGCCAGGTGCCGTTACAAACCAGACGTTTCGCGCTGAATGGCGACCCAAGCTCTGATTTTTCCGCCTACTTTTACTGGCAAAACGCGCCAATGCATGATGAATGGCGTGCCGCCTTTTTTGAAGTTGATGGCCTTGCCCTCAAATTTTCGCCCTGACGACAGCGCCGCACTGAGCTCCCCTATGACCCTCTTATCGGTACCCGTTCCCTGCAGTATCCTCGGCGTTTTGCCAATTACTTCATCCTGACTGTAACCCGAGAGTTTCTTGAAGGCCTTGTTAGCGTAAATAATCTTTCCAGCCTTGGTGGCATCAGTGACAAGAATGGAATCAAAACTATTTTCCGCCAGCACCTTCAACAGCGCGAGGTTGACGTCGTCACTTTCGAGCGCTTGCCTGATCGAGTTACTCATGAAATTCTCCTGTTTGTAAATTCGTCACACTAGGTCTATGGCCGTAAACGCGGCGTGAAAGTGACGTTTGGGGCCGCTCTTATGTCCTCACGCAACCATTGATTTGCATCTAAGGCTACATCGGATTCAGGTACCGAATGACTGATTTGTGGTCACTAGCGGCGATTTGCAACAGTACCACCGCAATGTTTGCTTTGGGTCAGTAGCAGACCCTCATCATATCCCGAAAGCAGCCGTTCGAGCGGCTGGTATTGAGGGTAAAGCAGACCTCGCCATTCACCGAAAGCCGCCAGTCGCGAGCGACAAGTCTTGGGAAAGCTGGAAAAAGTTGAGCGGAAACTATTGGCCGAAAGCGGCCTCTCAGAATTTCGCAAAATCGACGTTTGAGCGGCTGGTTTCGGGAAAAGCAGCCGTTCGACCTGAGTGACAAGTATGGGTCACATCTTGCCGCTTGATACGAGATCGGAAATGGGCACCGCTTGGGCACCAGATGGGCACCGCGGCTATTCGCCGAGGAGCGAAAGCCGCGTAACCGTTTGAAAAGATTGGCGCGCCCGACAGGATTGACCGGCACCTTCGGTGCCTCGCCCTTCGGGTGTCTGTCGGCCGACTTCGTCGGCCTCGGATCGA
>RCNE010000892.1_pt1 | contig 16184 bp, 13 predicted proteins | sample 2041361 | NCBI WGS metagenome assembly RCNE01 (sample SAMN09708229, study PRJNA481090) | Marine sediment metagenome, whole genome shotgun sequencing project.
ACTTACTCGGTCGGTGGTAGCCCGTTTAGAACAGCAAAGCCCGAATTAGCGCTTGTTTTAGGGGAGGCGTCCATATATGTCCTGACTTTCTAGCTCTGACTTTCTATAAGCTGTCAGCTTTTCACTCGCTCAATTCAAGTCTGCGCAGCTCAGGATCAGCCTGTATCGCGGCCTCGGTAAACGGAAACCTGATCCATTTACCGTCTGAATACAAGTGGGTCAGGTCATCGTAGTGTTCCGACTCCGGTTCCTGCGATTGTGAGTAGGTCAGCATACCGCGTGGATCGAGTTCTCCATCGGCATCCCAGGAAATGACCTGTATAAAACTATTACCATGTTGGATGGGTGTGTAACCTTTTTCTTTTTGTAAGTCAGCCACGATCATGCCAAACATACCGGCCCACCCCTGCCCGCCCGGTATGGCGATTCGTTCCCCATTACGCTCGGCGTATTGCACCTCACCCCAGGGACTATCAAGTGATATACCCGCAGCGTCCAATGTGAGCTGTGCCTTTGCCAGTGCCTCGCGCACAGCATTGGCTACCTCTTCGTTGTTCACTGCTATTCCATCCGGTGTATGAACCGGGTCATTGACGTCAAAGGGCTTGAAATAAACATTCGGTATATTACGCGCAGTCCTCCAGAATTCCGTCCATACCTGTGCACCGCGGCTTTCATTTCCTTGCCGGCGATCCCAACCTTGAAGCACCGTACAGGCGCCAGAGATATCGACATTCACTCCGTCAAGTGTCACCGTCTCAAGCTCTCCATCACATAAACGCAATACATCATCCAACAAAATTTCAGCACCGTAATTACGCTGGCTGTAAATAATGGATTGCAGGTCCCCGGGACCTAAGCTGCCTTTTTGGGCCAGGCTTTCCTGCAGAAAATTGAGACCGGCCCGTGTTCGCAAAGTACGGGCGGTACGTTCAGGGCCAATGATCGGCGAATAACCTTCCAATGGTTGTTGGGGGTTTGACAGCCAGTAACTGTCATTTGAATTGGTCACATAATCATGACGTCTCAACCTCGGCATATCCTGCGCCGGAAGAGCGCCGGGAATGGCTGAACGTTCATCGGATTTCCATTCACAACCCGGCTCTCCACCATTGAGAACAACGATACGGGCCGGCAGGTGCTCAACCTTCAACCGGCAGCGCTCCAGTAATTGCGCATCGACATTTGGCGTGACCGAGATATCGGCATAAAAAGCCGTGCCATGTCGATCGGCAGCGATAGTATTGACCCAGGGTAAGCCCTGCAAACTGATAGCGGCCTCAACATCATCTACCGACTTTGCCACCGCCAGCGAATCCCAGGTGGCAATGGTGCGTGCGTTGTCAACATTTGCATCACGGATGGCATATGCCACTTTGTCACTCCAGGGCAAGGCCTTGCTCATGACAATCGCGCCATAGTGGCTCAGGTAGATCGAATGCGCCTGTTGTTGCGGAACACCGTTGGCATCCAGAACCTCTATCTCTACCCCGGTTTTCACGATCGGCCGGTATTCATTGCCATACCGGTACTCGAGCGGGTTTTCCGGGTTCAGCTCCAGTTGATACAGGGTAAATCGCAGTGCTGTTGAGACAGTATGCGACCAGGCGATGTCCTTGTTGAAACCAATCGCAACCCGGTTGGTGGTCAACAAGCTGGCACCCATCACATCCAGTTGACCCGGAATGGTTGTATGGATCATGTGAAAGCGTGATGAACCCCGCCACGGATAATGTGGGTTGCCAAACAATATACCCCGGCCTGATTCGGTCACATCACTGCCAAGTGCTATGGCATTGCTGCCAATGCCCGGTTCAAAGTCATAGGCTGCGGCAATCGCTGGCAAGTCCTGTAAATCGACAGTCGCGGCCTGGTTGCCGGGGGGGGTAGCATGGGCAATATCCTTCTGAAACCAGCCAAGTCCATAGCGGATGCCCAGACCCATACTCAGACGCACCAGGTCATCCGACATTATGGGGCGCAACCATTTTTTGCCTGCACAGGACGCAGGAAGATTATCTTTATGGTCGCGTAAATATCGGTTATAGCCTGCGACGTATCCCCGGGAGAATTCGTGCTCATTGTTGCTTTGGGCAGAACCGTAGGCGAGCAAACGCTCGGACGTCAGCAGACCCCGGTGGAAAATATCGCTTTCCAGGTTACCGTTTTCAGCGCCTAAAAATAATGAAAGCTCACCGTTGACCATCATGACATCCCTGGCAATGACGCAAATTCCATCGGTGGCCGTTGCATAGGCAAAACCGTAACCCAGACTTGCCCAATCGTCCGCCTTGACATGCGGTATTCCATAGCTGGTCCAGCGAATCTGTGTTTGGAAATTTGAAGTGTTCGGCACCGGCTGTGGGGCAGAAACACAGGCCGAAAGGCTTAAAACACTGAGCAGTCTAACGAGTGGTCTGAGCATACTGATATCCTAGAATATGGCGGTCAAGCGGTAAACACTATCACCCTTCGCAATGGTTGACATCCAGGGAGTGAAATTTACGCTGAAATCCAGAAAAGGACCGAAAAGGGGCCGGATAGATTTATACAGAGCTAAAATCAAGTTCCTCTATTGGCTGATAGTACTATGTCGTATCGCTAAAAATCACACCCGGTGAATAACCGCTTACTACGCAGCGCCGGCCCCTCGGCTCTGGTTGTCGCGTCGGCACAATCGCCCTGTCGCCAGCCGCGCTGGGCCTGGGGCCGGTTCTGACACCAATGGCCCCCTGGCCGTTGCCGTGATTGGCGGCCTGCTCAGTTCAACGCTGTTGACCCTGGTTGTGATACCTTCGGACTATTCACTGGTGAAGCACCGAATCAGCAGACTTCTTAAGAACGTTATTCAATAAACGGCGCCAGGAAGTCCAGGACTTCCGGAAGGTCGAGCCGCTGACTGAAATCAAGGTCACTTACCAGCGACACGGCACGGCCTGAAATGAACTGGGGTGAGCCGGAATCACCGGGCATTATCCTGGCATCGAACACATCTGTTGGCATTAAAAACAACCGATCGTCAGTGATGTCAGATACTTTACTGAACCCCCTGCTGCGGTAACCGGGCATCACATACCCTTCATCTGTCAGTGCTTGTGCGCCATAGCCAACGAGACCCACTGGCCGCCGATTTAGCACACCCCTCCTATCGAGTTTATCCAGGAAATACTGCTTGGCGAGTCGCACCGGGCGAACTTTGAAAGTGCCTGGGGGAAACTCGAGAACAGCGACATCAAGGGTCAGGCTTCCCGGGTCAAAATCAGGGTGCACATGTACTGCGATCGCGTCGATGGTTTCAACGAGCATCGGGAAGTCGAATATATTCGCCCCGGTGAATATACCCGGTTGGATTACGGGGTTTTCTGGCGTGCCGGGCTCCAACGTAACAGCCCAGGATTGCGCATACGGTCCGGGAGTTATAATGCAGTGAGCCGCGGTAACGAACGCCCGGTCGCTGATAACGAAGCCGCTGCAAAGCCCCAGAGGTGGCATTGGATTATCCGGTCCATCTATGTCGAAGCCAATGCCACCAACATTACAATACCTGCAATCTTGTTGCCCGTTCTCAATGGCGTAACTGCTGATCGAAGTGATAGCCAGTAAACCCATGCATACACCTTTCACCGCGCCGTAGAATTTAGCATTGATCATAAAGTTCTCCTTTGTCGTTTTCTTTCCATTCGTCCTATAAAATTGCAGCGCCGATAGTGCAAACCGCAAGCGACAAGGCACGACATACGCCATTTGACACGCATTGTCGCCCCCTTACGTTACCGCTACACTGTAGTAAGTGAACAAAAGAAATTCACAAACACCGCAGGCCGAGGTCCCGTTGGAATCCTGGAAGGCCATCGCGAACTATCTGCAGCGCGACGTTCGGACTGCACAACGCTGGGAACAGGAAGAGGGCCTTCCCGTGCATCGGCACGAGCACAAAAAACAGGCCACGGTCTATGCTTTCCGGCATGAGGTTGACGCCTGGAGAGCGGGAAAGGAAACGGCGCCCGTTATCGGGTCTAAGGGCGGACGAAAACCGGGATGGATTCCGGCCACGTTCATTCTCCTCGTTTTTCTTGCCATCACCACCTGGTGGGTCATCCGGTCTCCCGATGGCGCTGATACCCCGGCCATACAAAAGCTGATTGTTGTACTACCTTTTCAAGATCTGAGCCATGAGCCGCTGGTTCCACTGGCTGATGCACTGACCGAGGAGATTGGCGCCCGCCTGGCGTCAGCGAATCCTGAAAGGCTTGCGGTGATCGCGCGAACATCTGCCATGACCTTCAAGGCTCGCGAGTCATCCATCGAAGAGATCGGCCAACACCTGAGCGTGGACTACGCACTGGAGGGAAGTATTCGCCGTGATGGTGGCATGGTGCGCATCACGGCCCAACTATTTGATACCGGGACCCGGGTTCGCCTGTGGGGCGCGAGTTTTGATTACACGATTCGCGGCTGGTTGGAGTTACAACAGCAAGCCGCTACAGATATCATCGGTCAGATCGGCACAGCCCTGGGATTCAACCAGGTGGCACCCACGCAGGCAACTCTACCTGATCCGGACGCCTACGAACATGTATTGCTGGGCCGGCACTATTTTGACCAGTTCAGCCGGGATACTCTTCCGCTGGCCAGCCAGCATTTCACTTCTGCTTTAAGCAAAAATCCGAACTATCTTGAAGCGCATGTGGGGCTTGCGCGGACCCAGGTGGCCGGTGCGTGGTTCGGCACCATGCCAGCCGCATCGACATATCGCGAAGCCATGCGCTCGGCAAACCGTGCGCTTGATCTTGACCCGGATAACGGAGACGCACTGGCGATACTGGGCTGGGTGGAGTTCGTTTTTCGTTGGAATTGGGCCGAAGCAGAGAGACTGATGCGAAGAGCTGTTGAGAGTCAACCCAACTCGCCCTGGACACACTGGTTTATAGCCAATTATTTTAGCGCAATGGATCGTCCCGGCAATGCGGTGGCGGCCATCAATGCCGCTTTGCGCCTGGATCCCGTTTCGCCCTACGGGCTGTTCGCGCGTGGCTACATCCTGTCCTGGGCTGGTCAGGAGGCTGAAGCCATTCAGCACTTGCTCGCAGTTCAGAATCGTCTTGGATTTCCCTTGATTGCCCACTGGCTGACCGAGGCTTATGAGATTGCCGGTGATTTTGATAGCGCAATAGGAGTTGCCGAGGATCTGGCGCTACCGGACAACACCAGGCTTAGACTCGCATACTCAGCAGAGGGGGAGGATGGCTACTGGAAGGTGATCGCCGCACGGAGGGATGAAATCCTTACCCGCTATCCTGACTTTTTTTCATATCGTTACGCCGTGGCGATGTCGAAAGTTGGAGAGTTGGACAAGGCTATCGACATGCTCGAAAACGGCTATCATCAGCGTGACCCCACAATGGTGTGGCTGCCTGTTTATCCGCTGCAAGCGTTATACGGGGAACCGCGCTTTCGGGATCTGGTCAAGAGGATGAATTTGGAGGACGTCATACCGGGTGAATAACCAGGTGAAGTATCTTTCTCTCAGCACAAGAGTTCTGGAGACCAATACGATGAAAACCGGATCGATGCTAGCAATACTGCTATTCATTCTCGTTGCCATTGCTCACCTTTTAAGAGTGGTTTACGGTGTCGATGTAACAGTGGGTGAATGGAACGTTCCGCAATGGGTGAGTGTGGTGGGTGTCATCGTACCCACAGCGATTGCCGTTTTGTTGTGGCGTGAGCGCCAATAATCTCAATGCGGCCGTGATCGTTAATCCGACTTGGCGGCAACACCCTCAATGAGCAGTGTTTTGATGTCTTCTTCGCCGAGGCCGATTTCACGCAACACCGCTTCGGTTGAATCACCCAATGCCGGTGCAGCCCTGCCCTCGTCTAGTACGCAATTCTGAAACCTGATGGGTGAACGGACGCCGGGTACTGCACCGAGGTCATCACGCACCTGCTGAATGACTGTTTTTCTTTCGATTACATGCGGGTCAGCAAATGCTTCACCTATGGTATTAACCGGCCCGACCGGAATTCCAACCTCGTTAAGTGCACGGAGCCAATAAGCTGCCGGATGCTTTGCCAGTTCTTCAGCAAGCAGGGCCACAAGAGCTTCCCGGTTAGCAACACGCATCGAATTGCTTATAAACCGGGGGTCCGAGCCGAGATGTTCACAAGCCATGGCACGACACAGGGAAACAAACTGGGCATCGTTTCCCACCGCAACCACGATCGGGTCATCCGCGGTTTCAAAAACCTGGTACGGAACAATATTTGGATGGGCATTGCCAGACAAGCCGGGGCTTTTGCCCGAGACCAGGAAGTTCGATGCCTGGTTTGCCAGCGTGGCGAGTTGTGCATCAAGCAGCGATATATCAATAAACTCACCCTGACCCGTTTCACGGGCCCGGGTATAGGCGCCCAGTATCCCCACTGTCGCGTACAGGCCTGAGATGAGATCGGAAACTGCAACACCAACCTTGGCAGGTTTTTCGGTACCGGTGATGCTCATCAATCCACTCATCGCCTGGATAATGAAATCATATCCGGGCTTTTTGGCATAAGGTCCCGTCTGCCCAAAACCGCTGATCGAACAGTAAACAATGGCCGGGTTAAGCTGGCGTATCGACTCATAATCAAGGCCATAGGCTTTGAGTCCGCCGACCTTGTAATTTTCGATCAGAATATCCGCCTTGCTGGCAAGTTTAAGTAAAACCGATTGCCCTCGCGGGTCTTTGAAATCGATGGCTATCGACTCTTTGCCCCGGTTGGCCGACAGGAAATAAGCACTTTCCCTGTTATCACCGGAGCCCAGGTAAGGTGGTCCCCAACTGCGTGTATCATCGCCGCGTCCCGGGCGTTCAACCTTGATGACACGCGCACCAAGATCGGCGAGTGCCTGGCTTGCCCAAGGGCCGGCCAGTACCCGTGAGAGATCCAGCACCAGTGTGCCATCGAGCGGTCCGCTCATTATTTACTATTCAGTTTGCTGCGAGTTTAAAAAATCCACCACCATATGACCGTAGGCTTTAACACCTCTTTCCATGTAGGGTTCGTGCATATGGAAATACGGTGAATGATTGGTTGGCTGGGTGGACGAATCCATCTCCTCGGGCCAATTACCAAGGAACACGAACACGGCCGGTGTGACACGGCCATACTCGGAAAAGTCTTCCGCCACAGTCTGAGGCTGGATAGAAAGCACAGGTTTTCCGGAGGCCCGTTCCAGTGCCGGCATAATCAGCGATGTCAGCTCGGCATTATTATTTACGGCGGGCGCACCCATGTAAATTTCAAGTTCGATTTCCGCCCCGGCGCTTTCGGCAATCAAGCGTGCGGTCTTTTCGATTGCACCGTGAATGTATTGCCTCATATCGGTGTCAAAGGTCCGGATGGTACCTTCCATTTCAACGCTATCGGGTATGACATTGTAGCGAATGCCACCGGAGATACGTCCTACACTGATGATAGAGGGGGCCAGGGTTACATCGACCTGCCTACTGACTATGGTTTGTAGTGCCATTACGATCTGGGATGAAACAACCACGGGATCCACACCATCCCAGGGCCGTGCGCCATGTGTTTGCTTGCCCTTAACAACCAACTTGAAACCATCTGACGCGGCCATCATCGGGCCGGGTTTAACCGAAAACTGCCCACCGGGTGTGCTGATACCAACATGCATCCCAAATACCGCCGCCGGCATCCGCTCCTCGAATATACCCTCATCGAGCATCATCGAAGCACCACCGTCCTCACCTATGGGCGGGCCCTCTTCGGCAGGTTGAAAGATCAACATCACCGATCCGGCCAGATTGGCCTTCATATCATTCAGAATCTTTGCCGCGCCCAGCACCATCGCCATATGTGCGTCGTGACCGCAGGCATGCATGACACCCACATCCTGGCCGTTGTATTCAGCACGCTCAGTAGAGGCGTAGGGTAAACCTGTCTGTTCCTCAACCGGCAAGCCGTCTATGTCGGTACGGATGGCCACCAGCGGGCCAGGCAGACCACCCTCAATAGTTGCGATAACACCGGTGTGTGCTATACCCGTTTTGGGTTCAAGACCCATTTCGCGGAGTATTTCTGCAATCTTTGCCGCGGTATTGAACTCACGGTTGCTGAGCTCCGGGTTCTGATGAAACCAGCGGCGCCATTCAACCACCTGTGGTTGAACAGCCGCAGCAGACTGGTCAATTTCTTCAGCCGTGATACCCGCGTGTGCCGAGGTGGTAAGTAAGCAAGCGGTGGCAATAAAAAGAAACTTCTTCATCGAATTCTCCGGGTTGAATTTGCTGGATGTTCTTAAGGCTCGTGTACTTTTGAGGGCCGTGCTGTTCTTTAATCAGGAACTGCCTCAGCCGTGTTTCTGGAGGTCCCCACGCATTGCACAGTTTCGGATGGCCTCGGCACGGGTGTAAAGTTTGCAGGACCTGTCCTGCTATCCCTGCGGCCATCAGCGCCACCCCAGAACATACAGGCTTCGGGATCGAATACGGCCAATTCGGCAGCACCTATGATCGAGTACTCCCGCAACTCATATCCCAGGCCCTGCAGGTGCTCCCTCACTTCAACCGGAAATTCCGGTTCCAGTGTCAGCCGATCAGGTTTCCACTGGTGGTGAAACCTTGGTGAGTTCACCGCACGCTGGGCATCAAAATCAAAATCTATGACATTAATCAGCGTTTGCAAAATAGTGGTAATAATCAATGTACCCATCGGCGAACCGATGACCATAACCGGCCTGCCATCCTTCAGGACTATTGTGGGAGTCATTGAAGAAAGTGGCCGTTTACCCGGTGCCACCGCATTTGCCGAGGAACCCGTGGCTCCCCATGCATTGGCCAACTCGGGGCCAACCGAAAAATCGTCCATTTCGTTATTCAAAACGACGCCCGTGCCCGGCACGGTAATTTTCGAACCAAAAAGGGTGTTGACGGTTTGGGTTATTGCGATGGCATTACCATGTTTGTCGATCACCGAAATATGGGTCGTACCGTCATCATCCGGCACCTGCGCATGGTCTGCCCGTACGGTGACCTGGCCGTTGGGATTAAACCTGGCTGCCTGCTGATCTGCGTATTCCATGGAAATCAGCCGATCTACGGGCACATCATAAAAGTCGGAATCGCCAAGGTTTGCAGCCCGGTCCTCGTATGCCATCTTCATGGTGCTGGCCAACAAGTGAACGTAATCACCGGAGCCATGATTCATGGCACTTAGATCGTAACGACTCAGGATATTCAGCATTTGCACCAATAAAATACCGCCTGAACTCGGGGGTGGCATGCTGACGACTTCATAACCTCTGTAAGACCCACGGATGGGTTCGCGCCATTTAACCTCGTAACGTGCCAGATCCAATTGAGTAACCGCACCACCGGTTGCCTTTTCAATCTTTGCTGCAATCGGCCCGACAGCCAGTGCCTTTCCACCTTTCTCCTGGACCAGACGGAGTGTTTTTGCCAGGTCTTCCTGTACCAGGTTCCAACCCAATGGCGGTGCCTTACCATCCACGGTCTGTATCCTTTGCGTTTCCGGATAGTCCTTCAACCTTTCAGCAACACGTTTGACCACATTGTGATGCCAAATTTCAACGCGGAAACCTTCACTGGCCATCTTTATTGCGGGTTCAATGAGGTCTTTCCATGGCAGGGAGCCATACTTCTGATGCAAGGCCCAGGCCCCCTGGACCATACCCGGAACGGCTACTGAGCGGGCCCCGCTCCTGATGCTTTCCGGGTTCTTTCGATAGTATTCTGCGGTCGCCGCAGCAGGTGCCGTTTCACGTGCATCAAGCGATGTAGTGGTACCGTCTTTTGCACTGTGCACCACGGCAAACATACCGCCACCCATACCGGAGCTGAATTGATGAGCAACAGCGGCTGCAAATGCAGTCGCAATGGCGGCGTCCACGGCATTACCGCCATTTTCCAACACCTGCTGTCCGGCCCATGCCGCGGGACCAACGGAAGTTACCAGCATGCCATCCCTGCCCCATACGGGTTCAAAACTGGCCGCCATAGCGCCTTCACTAAAAAGTACTGACGCGAACAAAATCAAGATTAGTTTTTTCAAAGCTCCGCTCCGCGAATCAGCTTGCGATATTTGTCCCACAGTTGTTCCTCTGTTTCCTCGTGGCCGGGGTCCTTCGGTATACATTCAACCGGGCAGACTTCCACGCATTGGGGTGTATCAAAATGGCCCACGCACTCGGTACAGAGCATGGGATTGATTTCGTAAATTTCGACGCCCTGGTAAATGGCCTCGTTGGGGCATTCGGGTTCGCAGACATCACAGTTGATGCATTCTACGGTGATTGTCAGCGCCAAGGTTAGCGACCCGCCAGATCAAATTGTTGTTTGAGCGCCTTCTGAACTTCCGGCCCGACAAACTGGGAAACATCGCCATTGAGTCGCGCCACTTCACGGACCAGCGTGGAAGAAATAAACCCAAATTTTTCATCGGGTGTCAGGAACATGGTTTCAACGTCAGCGCACAGGTTGCGGTTCATGCTTGCCAGCTGGAATTCGTATTCAAAATCTGAAACCGCACGCAGGCCGCGCACGATGACACTGGCGTCGTTTTCCAGAACAAAATCGACCAGCAGGTTACTGAATCCAACAATCGCGACATTATCCAGATGGCCCAACTGGCTTTGGGCCAGTTCAATTCGTTGGTTCAGTGTGAAAAACGGGGTTTTATGCGGGCTCTCTGCAATCGCCACGATCACACGTTTGAAAACCCGTGCAGCACGGGTAACCAAGTCTGTATGGCCGTGGGTTATCGGGTCAAATGTACCGGGGTATACCGCCACTCTTGGGGAGTTTATCAATTGTCTTCCTGCTGAACATTTAGGGAGGGCTATTCTAACCTTGTTGAGGTGCGGGGTTAAACCAATGTGCCAACAAAATTAGCTTACAAAAAGAGGCCGGCGTGATTGCCGGCCTTAAAGCAGGGACTAAAAACAGGCGAGGGGGATGCCTGTCTCTATTAATCAGACCCGCTATCCGGTATATTTCTTTCATCATCCCGGCTTTCCCTTCGAAACAGCTGCATGCGAACCTCTCCAAGCTGTTGATCACGCCACACTCTCCAGTCCCCGGGAGGAGAAACTGGTTTCAGCGCCGGTGATTCCACGTATACAAATCCGCCGCGCCGTACACACCCGATTTTGTCCAGCCTCTCAAGCACAAGACCTGTCAGGTTGCTATCAAACGGTGGATCCACAAACACGATGTCAAAGCTGTCAGGTTTGACATCTTCAATCATCGACAGCGCACCACCGCTGTGCAGTTTGACCTGAACGGCCTGCAGCTGTTCGATATCCTGGCGCAGAATCTCCTGCGCACGCGGGTGTTTTTCAATCATCAACACGGATGCAGCACCACGTGATGCAGCTTCAAAACCCAGCGCACCGGTACCTGCAAACAGGTCCGCGCAATCCGAGGCGACAATCCAGGGCTGTAACCAGTTGAACAGGGTTTCGCGGCAACGATCACCACTGGGGCGCAATCCAGGCACGTCCGCCACCGGCAGGCGCCGCCCGCGCCAATCACCACCAATTATCCTGACACTATTGTTTTTTCCAGATTTGCTCATATGTAAGGAGCCTCTGTTTACCTGTTTTTATACGACCAAGCTGCTAGTGTACTGCATCGTAATTAGATGCAGTACACTACCAAATCGCTTTTACTGTCAGGGGTTAATCCCAAACTCATGTTTCGAATATTTAAAAAGAAAAGCAAAACACCCGGTGAATTGCAAGATGTGCAGCTTCGTCCGGTGGAACAATCCGGTATCGATCCACTGGAAAAACTGCTGGGAGACTCCCGCAGCACCATCGGAAAACGCCTGAAAACACTGGTCAGCGGACATAGCGAAATCAATGAAGACCTGTTGGATGAACTTGAGACTACCTTGTTGACAGCCGATGTTGGCGTCAAGGCCAGCCTCGGTATCATGGACAATTTGCGCGCCGCCATCAGCAATGGTTCGATTAAAGACCCACAGTCATTGCTGCCGGCAGTGCAGGCAGAATTATACGAACTGATTGAGCCATGTGAGCAATTCCTGGCCATCGATACCAGTCGCAAACCCTTTGTCATCCTGATGGTTGGCATTAATGGTGCCGGTAAAACCACCACCATAGGCAAGCTGGCGCAACGTTTTAAGGAAGAGGGCCTGTCTGTGATGCTGGCTGCCGGTGACACGTTCCGGGCCGCCGCCGTCGAGCAACTAAAATCATGGGGTGCACGTAATGATGTACCCGTGATATCACAGGGGACCGGGGCCGACTCCGCCGCAGTTATTTTTGATGCAATAGAATCTGCCAAGGCCCGTGAAGTCGACGTGCTGATCGCAGATACAGCGGGCCGTCTTCATACCCAGACCAACCTGATGGAAGAGTTGAAAAAGATACGCCGTGTCATGGGCCGTGTCGATGACAGTGCGCCTCATGAAGTGATGCTGGTAGTCGATGCCGGTACCGGTACCAATGCGTTGAACCAGGCACAGCATTTTAACGAGGCAGTTAATATCACCGGTATCACCATCACCAAGCTTGATGGCACCGCACGCGGCGGTATGCTGTTTGCCATCGCCGGTGAACTGGGTATCCCGATCCGATATATCGGTGTTGGTGAGGCTGCAAAAGACCTTCGGCCATTTGATGCGGGTACGTTTATCAATGCCATTCTGCCGCTGGACTAAGCGCGCGATTTGAAATTCTCCACGCAACTTCTTAAGTGGTGGGATCAGCACGGCCGTAAGGACCTGCCCTGGCAGCATCCACGCACAGCTTATCGTGTCTGGGTCTCCGAGATCATGTTGCAACAAACCCAGGTCAAAACCGTTATTCCCTATTTCAACCGGTTTATAGACCGGTTTCCGGATATTCAAAGTCTGGCCGCCGTTTCGAACGATGATGTATTGGCTTACTGGTCGGGTCTTGGTTACTACGCACGTGCTCGTAACCTGTTGAAAACCGCTAAAATCTGCATGGAAATTCATGAAGCGGATTTGCCAAAAACAGCGGAAGCACTGGTCGCACTGCCCGGAATAGGTGAAAGCACCGCCAACGCCATCTACTCACAGGCCTACGATAAACCTGCCGTGATCCTTGACGGCAATGTCAAACGGGTACTTGCCCGCTACTTCGCAATAGAGGGCTGGCCGGGTAAAACCAATATTCACAAACAACTATGGGAAATCGCCGGACAATTGCTACCAGCATATCGCGGAGCCGATTACACCCAGGCCATCATGGACCTGGGCGCGACATTGTGTACCCGCACCAGGCCGGTCTGTGACCAGTGTCCTGTTAAACAGTCCTGCAAGGCATATGGTGATGGCAGCGTAGATCAGTTCCCCACCCGGCGACCGGCATTGAAAGTCAGTAAAAAATCATTTCAGATGCTTATCCTTCTAAACGGAAATGGACAGGTACTGCTCGAACGACGCCCACCGGTCGGAATCTGGGGCGGTTTGTGGTCACTGCCCGCAGATGATGATGGGCGGCCAATTCAGCCACGTCTTGGTCTTGAGAATCACACGTTCAAATCACTTTCGGCCTTGCAACATCAACTAACCCATATCCAAATGACCATCCAACCGTTAATTGGCCATGCAGAACCGGATTCAAGCAGGGTAGAATGTACACCTGATCAACGCTGGTTCAGCCAGCAGGAATGGCCTGCTCTTGGTCTGCCAAGACCGGTAAGGCATCTGTTGGAAACATACTTGGAGAATGACGCGAAATGACTGAACGCACGGTAAAATGCACACTGCTCAATGAAGAACTGCCCGGCCTGGCGTTTCAGACCTATCCCGGTGATCTTGGTAAAAGGATATTTGATAATATCTCCATGCAAGCCTGGCAAAAATGGTTGGCGCATCAGACCATATTGATCAACGAACACCGCCTGAGCCCAATAGAACCGGAGCACCGGAAGTTTCTTGAAGGCGAAATGGAAAAGTTTTTTTTCGGCGAAGGTTCAGCCATACCCGAAGGATATGTACCCGAAGACTACAAATAGGGCGCAACTACTTGACTTGAACACCTCTTAACGGTTTAATACCGCGCTCTCTGATTCCAGAGAGATGTTAGAAGTAGTGGCCAGATAGCTCAGTCGGTAGAGCAGCGGATTGAAAATCCGCGTGTCGGTGGTTCGATTCCACCTCTGGCCACCATTATTTTCAATTACTTACGACCAACCTTAACTTACCAACACTTACTGACTGTGTACTTTTTGTGTACTCGATCCGTTTGGCAGCATGTTTTAAGTGCTCTCCACCCAGATGCGCGTAACGCAAAACCATCTCTATGCAAGACCAGCCACCCAGCTCCATTAACTCCTGGGAACTGGTGCCAGACTGAGCATGCCACGAAGCCCATGTATGCCTTAGATCATGCCAGCGGAAGCTCTCTATTCCCGCCCGCTTACAAGCCGCATACCAGGCCTTGGTGGTGGTTCGTGCCACGGGCTTACCGTTGTAGGTAAACACGTAAACAGGGTGCGTCCCTCTAACCCTGTGCAAGACCTCGAGTGCATCGTTATTCAAAGGCACCACAATGGCCTTGCGAGACTTGGACTCATCTGCATGAATCCACGCCGTGCCACGCTCCATATCCAGTTGATCCCACCTGAGAAAACTAGCGTTCCTTTGCCTTAACCCCGTCGCCAGTGTAAAGGCCGCGAGGTCTGCAAGGTGAACAGGTAGCTCCGTTAGAAGCTGTGCTGATTCCTCACGTGTTATCCATCTCACACGTTTTTTGGGTTCGGGGTACATTTTGACCTTGGGAATATGATCGAGCCATTCCCATTCATCACGCGCCATCCTTAAAATTGCACGGATCAATGCGAGATAGCGGTTTGAGGTGGCAGGCGAAGCTTCTGCTTTTTTGGCCTCAGCAATTTCAAAAATAAGCGCCCGGTTAATTTCATCCAGGTACTTACCTCGCAAAAACTGATCCATCCATTTCAGCTTGGCCTTGTCCTCACCCAAATTCGCCTTGTGGTCTTTCTCCCTCACCCATTGCACCGCAGCTTCTTGCCAGGTGCGTCTCGGTTTCTCTCCGAGCTTGTGGACTCGCCACAATTCGACTTTTAAGTAGTCGTGGTACTCCTGAGCGGTTTCTTTGTCTTTAGTCCCAGTAGATCGGCGTATTCTTTCGCCATTGGGAGTCGTGACAAAGAGCCACCAGGTATCACCGCGTTTGTATAGTGACATAGTGATTTCTCCTCACTTGAGCCACTTAACGGTGTTTGCCCAGGTACAGAATAGAGCGAACGGATATAAGTCACAAGATCGTCTTCGAGAAAGACCCATTTTTTGGAGGGTTTGGCAGCAGGGATAGTGCCACTTTTGACCTTGTATCTGAGCGTTGAGGGCGACAATTGTAGGAATGTCGCTGCTTGTTCCAGAGAGAGCGATTTCATGATTCATCTTCTTCCCTTGGCCTTGCGGTAGTCAGTAGCAGTGGCCTCCCTTTCACGCTCCATGAGTGTGTTGAACCGTCGTGCTTTTTCTGATGCCTTGTTAACCAGGTACTTCGACAGTGTTCCTTTACCCCCCGAATAACTTCTATGAAAATCTTCCGCATCTTCTTTTAAACATCGAAAAGCTGTATCGACATCACTGATACCTTTTTTGGCCATGTAGGATGAAAGCCCTCCGAGCCCATGAATGAACAGTCTTTCATCAGAAGGAACTCGTTCTTTGCGAGTACGTTTAAGTGGAAACTTGGCTTCAGTTTGGAAATCCGCAGCAGTGAGCATTTCCCAAACCGGATGGGCCTGCCAACGTGATTTTGTATCATCTGTTTCAGAGGGGATTGCCAGCCTTAACCAATCAGAACACCCATAGCGCCAAAGACCATCAAGCTTTTGCTTTAAGTCAGAGATTCGATTCACACCCATTTCTCTCAATATGGCACGACGAAACTGAAACTCTAATCTCCAAACAGGCAATTCGCCCTGCCAACCGCTTTGCGCCCAAACCTCATACAACCAGGTCTTTTTCGAGAGTTTGATTTCCAGTGATTTGTCATACAGACGTGCCGATATTGAACCACCGGAACCAAATGAAAACCCTGAACAGTGGTCACCTTCATAGTAAGAATTAAATTTCGAAGATCGACAAACCCATGCTTTTCTAAGCGTTGATAATACTCTGGCATGCCCTTT
>RCNE010000894.1_pt1 | contig 16171 bp, 11 predicted proteins | sample 2041361 | NCBI WGS metagenome assembly RCNE01 (sample SAMN09708229, study PRJNA481090) | Marine sediment metagenome, whole genome shotgun sequencing project.
GAAGACGCCCATGCCTGTCCCTTCTGAGTCGTGCATAGATTGACTAATATATCGCGAAATTAGGCCATAAAGCTTGCAAAAGCTTTTGCCAAAGCGCAAAAACAAGCATAATCAATGCATTATTAGTAATCAAACGACTAAATCATGCAAAGCGTCTCACTGGATCAAACGGACCGAAAGATTCTGGATTTATTGCAGACGAATCCAGGCATTAACGCAACGGCCATCGGTGAGCGAATTGCTTTGTCGCAATCCGCTTGCTGGCGACGTATTCAGCGCATGCGCGATGAAGGCGTGATTCGTGATCAACCGGTAATTCTGGATCGCGAAAAAGTCGGATTGACGACGATGGTATTCGCACATGTGAAACTAACGTCGCACGGTCGCAGCAACCTCTCCACCTTTGCTGACGACGTGAAGCAATATCCCGAAGTCATGGACTGCTATGTCGTACTCGGTAACGTCGACTTTCTGTTACGCATTGTGACGGAGGACATTAAGGCCTATGAACGGTTCTTCTTCGAGAAACTTTCTCAATTGCCGGGTATTCAGGAAGTCACGTCCAGTATCGTGCTGTCGGACATCAAACACACAACGGTGCTACCCATCTAATTAGGGTGACAGTGACCCTATATGCCAAATTAAGGTGACAGTGACCATATCTCCAAATTCGCGGCAGTTTTTGTGGCTGCGATTGTGGCGGAGGCGGCGCATCTTCGATCGAACAAACGAGATGATTGATCGAGGAGATCCCTTTGCCAAAATTTCCCCGTCTTGTAGTGCCCGGCTATCCACACCACGTCACCCAACGTGGAATTCGCCGGCAGCGGACGTTCTTCAACAATTCTGACTACGAAGCGTACTTGGCTCTGTTGAGGGAGCTCAAAGTAAAAGCAGGTGTGGACGTCCTGGCGTACTGTCTAATGCCAAATCATGTTCATATTGTTGTTGTTCCAAAGGACAAGCGAAGCCTGGCACGGCTGTTCGGTGTTGCTCACCAGCGTTACGCAAAACGGGTTAACGCTCTTCATGATTGGCGAGGGCACCTTTGGCAGGAGCGGTTCTATTCGGTCGTAATGGACGAGTTACATACTCTTGCAGCCATGAGATACGTTGAGCTGAATCCCGTTCGTGCTGGATTGTGCCAAAAACCGGATGAGTGGCCTTGGTCAAGCACTCATGCGAACCTGGGGTTGAGTAACGACGACTTGGTTGATGATTCCGAAGTGAGGAGTGTAATCACGGACTGGCGTTGTTTCCTGGCCGAGACTGAAAACTCTGACTTAGTAAACTCCCTGCGATCTCAGACGAGCACTGGCCGGCCAACCGGCGATGAACGATTCATAGACGTAATAGAGCGGAAATCGGGTCGCCGAATTCGGCGCTACAAACCAGGTCGTGCGCCGACGATATAAGGTCACTGTCACCCTATATCCGCATATAAGGTCACTGTCACCCTAATTCGCGAACGTTGCGACAGCGAGCTCTTGTTGTGAGGAGACTGAGGCGCGCTTCATGCCGTCAGAGTTATAAAGCGTTGCGATGCCCGATTGACGGGTCACTGCGATGGCGCCGGCGTCGCCACCCAGTCGCTTTACCTCGTCCAGCATATCGTTGATTGCTTTTTCGAGACTGGCGCCTGACTTGAAGGCGCAGGCGATCGATATAGCACCACCGGCACGAATAATGTGTTCGCCGGTACCGGTACACGATATCGCGATAGCGTCATCCGCCCAGGTTCCCGGACCTATTAACGGAGTGTCGCCGATACGACCCTCAAGTTTGCCAAACATACCGCCTGTCGATGTCGCAGCCGCGAGGGCGCCTGACTGATCGAGCGCGACGGCACCAACGGTTCCGTGCGCACTGCTATTGCTTATATCGTCCGCGGTCACGCCGACCGGAAGGCAATAGTAGTTGTCGGGATCCGCTACTTCCGCATAATCGTGTTCCTTGGCGAACGCCTGTGCGCCAGAGCCCGCCAGTAAAACGTGCGGTGTTTTCTCCATTACGCCGCGCGCAATCCGGATGGGGCTTTCGAAACCGCTGATGATTGCAACGGCGCCGGCTTCACGGGTCGGCCCATGCATGATCGAAGCATCGAGCTCGACATAGCCGGCGGTATTCGGAGCAGAACCACGGCCAGCCACGTACATTCCGGATCGCTCCATTTCAACGACGGCATATTCAACGACGTCGAGGGCGCTACCGCCCTTCGCGAGCATCGCTTCGCATTCCGTGGTCAACTCGTGGAGATGTTCTTCGACCGTGTCGTAGTTACGGCCGGCTACGGCACCAGCACCACCGTGCAGTGCAAACGCAAATGGACTGTTCATTCTCAAATCGGGCTCAGGTTCTGGGAGGGTCGCGAGCATAGCGGCAAACTACGCCGGGCGGTAGCGCTCGAAACAATCCGTCGACAGTCCCCGGGCAATACACAGGACGTCTATACATATATAGAGACAGCCTTGGTGAATTCGCACGTTTCGTGCGAGAAGCCTTTGTAATAGCGTTCTCAAACAGGCAGTTCTGCCGCTGAAGCCCTTGGCATGTGGCTGTTTCGCTACGTTGCGTTGCCGCTACGGCAGGGTCCTTATGACACCCGGAATTCGTCGGAAAAAGGCACATTCGAGGAAGTGTAGGCAAAAAAACAACAGTATAAGTCGTTGGTTTTAAAGAGGTTACTGCTAATAACTAATCGTTTGTGTCAATTTTGGTCACATTAGTTGCCTTTTTGCACCGGGTCGGGATAGTATCCCCTGCATCATTTCTGGGGGTTTTTCTGGATGAGTGCCTTTAGGCGCGTTCAGAAATGGCAGTCAGGATAGATTTTTAGAAGTCTAAAATTCGAAACATTTGAGGGAATAACCATGTTAAATCGTAAGCCATTAGCAGTAGCTGTGGCGGCCGCACTCGGAGCATCTTCCTTTGGAAGTACTCAGGGTGTTGCATACGCTCAGGAAGCTGACGAGTATGCAGATAGCCAAGCCATTGAAGAGATTGTAACGACGGGTTCGCGAATTAAGCGTTCTACGAATACGCAATCACAGGAAATCATCACGTTCAGCATCGAAGATATGGAGCTGAGTGGTGACATCAGTATTTCTGACGCACTTCGTTCGTCCACGATGAACTCTCTGGGTTCGTTCCGTGAGTCATCCGGTAGCAGCGCTCAGTCAAACGCAACCTTTAACCTTCGCGGTGTCGGCGCGGCCCGTACATTGATCCTGGTCAACGGTCGACGTGTTGTTGGTTCACCATCACTTGGTGGTGGCGGTACTGTTAACCTGAACATGATTCCTTTCTCCGCTGTTGACCGCGTTGAAGTTATCGCTGACGGCGCATCTGCTGTTTACGGTTCTGATGCTGTTGCTGGCGTTGTAAACGTCATCCTCAAGAAAAACTACGACGGCTTGAAGTTCTCGGCTCGTTACGGTGATCGTTCCGAAGATAGCGGTTCAGAGACAAGCTTCTCGATAATGACGGGTGCAAGTTCTGATCGCGGTAGTGTCACACTGGGTGTGGAATACGATAGTCGCGATCCGATCTTTGATTCTGACCGTAGTTACTCGGCAGCTCGCTGGTCCGATCTTGACGGCGACGGCGAAATCCTGGGTTACGGCGAATCGGTCGGTGTTTCTGTTTACGGTTACACGCTGATTAACCCGACCTACGACAGCACCCTCCCATTCGATGCGAATAACCAAGCTACATGGCAAGTTAGCCCAGGCGCAAACTGTCAGGATGGTGTGAATGGCTTTGCTGGCGTAATGAACGCTGACTCAGCCTTCGGTGCCGTGGATATCGGGTTCTATTGTGGTTACGCATACGCGCTGGTTTCAGCCAACCGTGCTGGCCTTGAGCGAATCAATACATGGGTAAGCTCTGAGTACGAATTGACTGACGACATCACGGTACACGCCGACGCAATTCTGGCGCAGAACGAGTCTTTCGGCCGTTACGCACCGCCAGCAGCTGGTGGACCGACGATTCCGGGCGATCCTCGTAATGACGTTGGTGCAACCTTCGGTTACTTCCGTTGGACGGACATCGGCTTCCGCGACAACGTAGTGAATGACACCTTCACCGACATTAACGTTGGTGCAGAAGGCGAGCTCACCGATACCGTTTCCTGGGACCTGAACTACACCTACTCAAACTACGTGTCTTCGTCGGTTGGTCAGTACTACCTGAGTTACTCTGGTCTTGAATACAACATCAACTACAACATTACTGATACTGAAACGTTCATTAATAACCTGAAGGCCACCACGCTGAATGACGATCGTCAGAAGCTGGAAAAAATCTTTGCTGGTATGCAGTTCGATATGTTCGAAATGGGCGGCGGTACAGCATCAGCCTACGTTGGCGCTGAGAATTACACCGTTAATTACGCAGCACTCGTTGATGCTCAGTCAGAAGCCGGTCTCGTTGGTGGTTCTGCTGGTAACTCAGCAGAGGGTGCTCGTGAGGTTAACGCTATTTCTGCCGAAGTAATCTTGCCGGTTACCGACTGGATGGAAGTCGACGCAGCTGTTCGCTACGATGATTACGACGATTTCGGCAGCGCAACATCGCCGCGAGTTGGCGTAACGGCGTCCATACCTGGTGTTGATGGCCTCGTCATCAAGGCTTCGTTCGGTCAGGGCTTCCGTGCTCCGGATCTGTCTGATCTCTACGGCGCTACTGCGTTCTCCGCTGAGTCTGCAACTGACTTCTGGGGTTGCCAACAGGCTGGAATCGCTCTTGCCGATTGTCTGCCGAACCAGCACAACACGTTCATTGGTTCGAACCCGAACCTGGATGCTGAGAAATCAGAAACGTTCTCGTTTGGTGTTGAATACAGCTTCCTCGAGAACTGGCGTGCGAGCGTTAACTACTTTGACCTGACCCTCGAAGACAGCATTGATCTTACGGGTGCTCAGGATCAGCTCGACGTAGACTTCCAGACCATGGGTGGAAATCCGAACGTTGTACGTGGTGTCTTGGGTATCGAAAGCATTGCTGCTGGTTTCCAGAACGCTGTGACCGACGTTAACCGTGAAGTTGTCGACATGTCTTTGTCTGCTAACTTCGACACGAGCTTCGGCATGTGGAACGCTTCGTTCAACACAAGTTACTACCTGAATTACGATTCAGAAGTATCGTACGGAACGGGTGAACTGCAAGATTCCACGGGTACGCTTGGATTCCCTGAGTGGCGTTCTAACTTACTGATGCGTTGGGAGATGGGAGATTTCTTCTCAAGCCTCAACGTCGATTACATCGGTGAAAACCAGAGCAACATCTCCGGCGTGAAATGGGATGCTTGGACAACGGCTAACCTGGCTGTTGGCTACACCCTCTCAGACTACGGAACCTTCACACTGGGTGCGAATAACATCCTGAATGAAGAGCCGATTCTGAATATCCTCGGCGAAGCGGTAGACGAGTACACGTACTCGAATACAGGTCGCGTCGTGTACCTCCGGTACTCTATCGAATTCTAATTTGATAGGTATTAGAATAGGGGGCCTGCGTATTCGTACGCAGGCCCTTTTTTTTACTTCCAAATAGCACACGAGAATCATCAAATGAATCCATGGTCCTTATTCTGGCGCCAGGGCCACAGCACAACCTTCGGTAACTATTTCAAAGAAGGGTACGAAGGCGCTGTCGCCGACTGGTGGCAGTCCAATGTAAATAGCCTGACACCCGATTTGACCATTCTTGAGGTCGGCTGCGGCAACTGCTCTCTGCTACCCGCCCTGATCAAGTCTGAGATCAAGGTGAAGTATATCGGCGTGGACCTTGCCAGCGTCGCACCCAGTGGTGTTGCGCAGAAAGGCCTTTCGGAAAGCGACATTGAACTCGTGGTGCATTCGGAGACCCCGGCGGAAGAGATACCAGAAGCTGACGCTTCCGTAGACCTCATCGCTTCAGTTTTCGGCATCGAATACTCGAATCTCGAGAAGAGTTTCACTGAGGTTTCACGACTGCTGAAGCCAGGCGGAAGATTTGCCGCGCTTTTGCATCACGGGAGTTCGGTGGTTACCGGCATGTCTGCGAGAGCTATTTCCGAGTATGACGAGGAAGGCCTCAGTACCGTGCTCAGCGCGCTAAGCACTATAAGCGCGGAGAGGGATAAGACGGCATCGCTGCAGGGCCTCAAAACGAATCCGTTAGCGGAGCAGGCCAGATCGACTATTAATTTGCTCGCCGAAAAATATCTGAGCAATACTGACCCGGCAACCGCAAATGCGACGATGTTCGAATTTATGACGAACGCTTTGGGATTCTTCAAAATGATGGGCGCAAACTCCGCTCAAAGGGGCGCATTTATCGCGGCATTGGCCCACGAACACCGCGCATCTCACGAGCGGTTCAGGCAGATGGTGGCAGTTGCCTTTGATGACGACGGCATCGATCAGCTTAAGGTAATATTGCAGAGTAAGGGATTGACGGATATTCAGACCAACGTCATTTACACAGATAAGGAAATATTGGGGTGGGAACTATGCGCAAAAAAATAGCCGCCATACTACTGGTCTTGGGTTTTTCTACGAGTCAGGGTGCCGAAACCCTGCTCGAATGCTCTCAAATCGAAGACGCGAGCGATCGAGTGGCTTGTTACGATCTGCTGGCCGGTCGCGTAGAAGAAAAAATGGATGAGAAGCGCGAAGGGACAACGGCGCAGCGTGTTGAGGCCAGAACGGAATCGATTGCCGAAGAGGTCGTCGGTGTCATCGAGCTGCCTGCAGATATTCATGATTTGGAAATCAAGCGAGTCGTTCACGATCGCGCGAAGCGTGTGACCTACGTCACTACAGACGGTCGAGTGTTCCAGAGAGGCAGCGGATCCAGAATCACATTTCGGGTAGGCGACAAATGCGAACTCGAGTCAGGTGTCATGAACTCGATTTTTCTGGTTTGTAACGATGATCAGAAGAACAAGGTTAAGGAACTCGCCACGAAGTAGGCAGCCGTTTGCCGCTCGGCGAAGAGTCGTTTGAAGAAAAAACCAAAATCCAGCAAGAATGCTGCTCCGTCGGCTGCGGAATTCAAACGGCTGATCGGTCTTTACAACCAGAGCCGGTTACCCGAGGCAATTTCCTTCGGCGCGACCCTGTCGGCCAAGTTTCCGCGTGACGCGTCTCTGGATAATGTTCTCGGCGTCGTTAACGCGAGGATGGGGCAACTCGATGCGGCGCTTCGACACTATGATCAGGCGCTGACGAAACGACCCGGCTATGCCGAGGTTCATAATAATCGTGGCAATACGCTGAATCGTCTCGGAAAGCGGGATGCAGCGATCGCCAGTTTCAAAGCAGCCTTAAAGGCGACGCCCACTTACGCGGAAGCGCACAATAATCTCGGCAGCGCGTTGCAAGACGCCGATCGACTTGACGAGGCAATCAGCAGCTACGCCGAGGCTCTGAAACTCAAGCCGAATTATGCCGAAGCACATAACAATCTGGGCAACGCCCTGATGGATAAGGGCAAGTCCGATCAGGCGCTGGCCAGCTTTTCTCGCGCCCTGCACTGCAACCCGGGATTACCACAGGCATACAACAATATCGGTAACGCTCTTCGATCGATGGGTCGATACGACGAGGCTGTTCAGAACTTTAGAAAAGCGATTCAGATCTGGCCGGAGTACGCTCAGGCGTACTCGGCTCTCGGAAGCACGCTCAATGATCAGGGAAGGCACCGGCAGGCGATCGATAGCATCAAGAAAGCTCTGCAGCTGAACCCGCGCTCGGCGGCGGCGCATAATGACCTTGGCAACGCACTGAGTGACCAGGGTCGGCACGAAGAGGCAGTCGCAAGCTACCAGTCTGCGCTCGATATCAATCAGGACTTTGCGGAGGTTCACAGCAATCTTGGCAATGCGCTTTGCGAGTTCGGCGATTACGAAGAAGCGATCGCCAGTTATGAACGAGCGCTGCATATCAAGCCTGAGTTTGCCGAAGCACATAATAATCTCAGCAAGAATAAAAAATACACGGTGGACGATCCGCAGCTTCAACAAATGCTGGAACGAGTTGTGAGCGCGAACATTACAGATAACGAGCTGATGTACCTCAGCTTTGCGTTAGGCAAGGCCTATGAAGATGTCGATGATGTCGACAAGTCTTTCGAGTTTCTTTCGCAGGGAAATCGTCTTCGCAAGAAAGAGCTGGGTTATGACATTCGCAGCGATCAGGAGCATTTTGCGCTGATACGGTCGTTTTTCGACGGAGGGGATCTTCCGTTGTCGGGCAGTGATTCCGCGATCATTAATCGCAAGCAGCCGATCTTCATCGTCGGCATGCCACGGTCCGGGACGACCTTGACTGAGCAAATCCTGGCGAGCCATTCACAGGTTTTCGGCGCGGGCGAATTACAGGCCATGGGCCGGATGCTGTTACCGGTATTGCATAAGGCAGCGGCTACGGGCGATCGGAAAATTAAGGCAGACTTGCTTGTTGAGCTTAGAAATACCTATCTGAATGAATTGGAAGAGCTCGGTGGGGACGAGGCTTTCGTGACCGACAAAATGCCAGCAAATTTCAAATGGGTAGGCTTTATACTGACAGCGATGCCAGGTGCGAAAATTGTCAATCTTCAGCGCGAACCGGCGGCCAGCTGTTGGTCAATGTTCAAGTTGCTGTTTAGTGGCAATGGCTATACCAATGATCTTGTAGATCTTGCCGCCTATCACCAACTGTATACTGAGCTTATGGCGTTCTGGCGAGAGAAGTTCCCGAACCAGATCTATGATTTGAATTACGAAGCGCTGACAGAAGACCAGGAGCGCGAGACTCGTAAGCTGCTCGAATACTGTGAGCTTCCCTGGGAAGAGCAGTGTCTGGAATTTCACAAAACAAAACGAACTGTGCGTACGCCCAGCGGCAAACAGGTGCGCAAGAAGATGTACACGGGCAGTTCCGCCGCGTGGCGAAAATATGAGGCACACCTTGCACCGATGCTGGCGGTGTTGAACAAGAATAGTCAGGCTGGGAATTAATGAAAAACCTGCTGGAAAAATTAGCGCAACATGAAGCGAGCCGGGAGGTTTTTCCTGCCATCGAAATTCTCGATCAGCTTATCGAGGCAGAGCCCGATAACCTGGAGTATCGCCATCGGCTCGGCGTCCATTGCACGAACGCAGGTGAGGTCGAACGGGCGGAGTCCTTACTACGGGCTTGTGTCGACGCCGGCATGACAAATACGAGCGTTCAACTCAATCTGGGGCATGCGCTGAAGGCGCTTGGTCGAACGGACGAGGCCGTCAAGTGTTACAAGGAAATTGCCGATCGCGATGACGATGCCGAGGCATCAATCGGCTATTGGAGTCTGGCGAACATGAAAGACTATCGCTTTGATGACCTGTTGCTGACGAGTCTGCGCGACCGAGCGCAAGAGTCGGAGCTGGGCTCTGCTTTTCGTGGTCTGATGTTTTTTGCTCTTGCTTCCGCCTGGGAACACAAAGGCCGACACGACAACGCGTTCATGGCGATGTCTGAAGCCAACCTGATTTTTGCGGCACACCGTCCATTTCGAGGCGACTTGTTCGGGCAGATGATCAAATCCATGGTCGATGGCGTTCAAACAGCCTCTCAATTGCCGGCGATAGACGGCCCAACACCGATCTTCATCGTCGGTATGCCGCGATCGGGTACAACGCTGGTTGAACAAATACTGGCCAGTCACAGCAAAGTCGAAGCTACTGACGAGCTACCATTCTTAAATCGTATTGGACTGGAGCTCGAAGAAGCCGGCGGCTACGCAAAGACGCTGTCCAATTTCGACGCCGAGAACCAAGTCAAATACGCCGCACAATATCTGGCGAAGTCTGCGCCGTATCGAACGCTTGATCGGGAGTTTTTCATCGATAAGCATCCGATTAACTTCCTGCATATTGGATTAATCAAAACATTGTTCCCGAACGCACGGATAATTAATGTCGTCAGGGACCCGCTGGATAATGCCATCGGCCTTTACAAGATGTTTTTCAGTGAGGGCGCCGAGTACTCGTTCACGATGCCCGGGATTATTTATCACTGGCAGGGTTACCTGACGCTAATGCAACATTGGGAACAGCTTTACCCGGGCGATGTGATGCATCTGAGCTACGAAGATCTGGCACAAAATCCCGACAAGAAAATCACGGACATTCTGGAGTACTGTGGATTGGACGTCGAGGAAGGCTGTTTCCGTTTCTATGAATCAGACCGCCCGGTACTGACACCGAGCGCTGGCCAGGTACGCAGCCCGATCTCTACGAAGTCGATCGGCAGCGGGCAGAATTACGAAAAATACATTAAGACATCCATTCCGGCATTGGCGGAAATCAAAAGAAAATCCCGAGAGGTGTTCGACCTATGAGTTATCAGATTGTGAGTAATCAAGTCATGAAGATGCGTTCCTTGTTCTTGTTAGTCATTCTGTGCGTCGGATTCCCAGCGCATGCCATTGATGAAGAGAGGCTCAAGACCTTCCTTGCGGACAACGACTATTGGAACGTTCGCCTTTCTCCCGATGGCAAACACATCAGCTTGCTGACGGTACGTGACGACAGGAACACCCTGGTTGTTCTGGATCTGGAAACAATGCAGCCAACGGTCTCGGTAAAGTACGAAGAAGACAAGAAGATAGAAATTACAAATGCCGAATGGATCAGCAACGAAGTTGTTCGCTATTCCACGAGTCGCAAAGTCGCAAGATTGGAGCAGCAGTTCGGCCAGCCCAGCATATTCCTGTTGTCTGTCGACGGTAGCTCCAATGAACGTATATGGAGTTACAAGGGCAACTACGAGAATCAGGCTCGTAGCACAGGCAAGCTTGTCAGGGGCTTTCCTTCCGTCATTTCACGTCTTGAAGACGACGACAATAAACTACTGTTGCACGTTCGACCCTTCAGTCGGGATGGTGCGGATCGCGGTGGCATCTACAGTTTGGAGCTCGACAGTGGTGACGTGCGCCAGATCTCGAAGGTCCCAGAGTACACGCAGGAGGTCGTCAGTAATGACGATGGCACCCAGTTTGTCGCTACGACGCTTGATCGCGAATACGATCGAGGTGTTTACGTGTCCGGAAAAGCCGGGGCGTGGCAGCCGATTGTGCTTGGCTTGAGTGGTTTTGCGAAAGATTTTTCGCCGTTCAAGCTCGTCGGTGACTATATCTACGCGACGGCACAGGGCAGTAGCGAGATTGACGCCCCGACGCATATTATCCGCTACCGGATGTCGACAGGCGACTGGGAAGATGTGTTCGAGATTGGGTTTGCGTCGCTAAGTGATATTGATATCGCGGACGATGGCACGCTGACCCGTGTGCAATACGTCGACGGGAAGCCGGTTGTTAGTGTTCTTGATGCCAGTGATCGTATTTCGCAGGTCGTTACTTACTTCGCAAAGAGCTACGAAGGTTTCAATATTTCCGTCATCAGCGTGACTGATGATAAGAGCAAAATTCTCTTGCACGTCGGTTCCGGCGCGCATGCGGGCGAATACTTCCTGTTCGACTTTGACACACGCAAAGCACGTTTTCTCGTCGCTATGAGGGAGGCTATTGATGGCAACGAGCTCAATCCCCTGCAGGATGCAACCTATACAGCGTCAGATGGACTTACGATTCCGGGTTGGTTTCAGGCGCCTGGCGGCGTTGAGAAACCAGCGCTGATCGTGGATATTCATGGCGGACCGCACGGCCCGTACCAGTCCTTTGGATTCAACCCCGGCTGGCACCTGTTCAATGAAATGGGCTACGCCGTTTACGCACCGAACTTCAGAGGCAGTGGCGGCTACGGACCGAACTTTGAACATTCTGGCTACGGTGAATGGGGATCGCGGATGATCGATGATATGTACGAAGGTGTGCAGGCATTGATTGCCGAGGGCCGTGTTGACCCTGAGCGGGTCTGTGTTTATGGCGGTAGTTACGGCGGTTATGCGACTGCGCAAAGCCTCGTACGATTCAACGATTTTTATCGCTGTGGTGTAATTATCGCCGGATTTTTTGATGCGAAAACGCTGATGACCAAATCTGACATCCATGATTCTTACTTTGGCGACAACTATATGTCGTTGGTAATCGGCGATAACGAAGAGCAGTTGCGAGAACTGTCCCCCATATATCACATCGACAAGATCAAAGCGCCGATGCTGGTTTTGCACGGCGAAGAAGATGAGCGAACGCCATTCAAGGGTGCTGAAGAGTTTGTTGACGCGCTAAAGGCCGCGGGTAAGGACTTTGACTACCAGTGGTATAAGAAAGAAGGGCACGGCAACCGCAAACTGGAGAACCGGATTGACGAGTGGCAGCGCATCGAGGCTTTCCTGAAAGAAAACCTCTGAAGAATAGTCAGCGGATTAGTTTCCGAAGACGTAAGACAACGTCAGGCGAAGTGAGAACTTGGTCGTGAACTGCAGCTGATCGTTGAGGTTTCGATGGACCGGAATCTTGGCGGACGCTCGCAGTGCCAGCGATTCGCTAACGTGATATTGGACAGCTGGAACAAAGTCCAGCCATTCACCGCCCGTATTGGGGATCGTGCTCGAGGCGCGCTTGTCTCGCTTCGTCTGTCGATAAAGCAGCTCGGCGTTGAAGCCCCAGGGCGTTTGCGTCTGATAGCTGGCGCCAAAGCTCGCCGTCGTCTCATGGCCGAACTGGTAGTTTCGATCATTGTCATCGTTGTTTGTGTAGGTCGCATTTGCGTACAGCCGAGCCGTGGCCGGTTCGTTGAGGGCACGTGCCGCATAGAACCAGACCATGCTGCCGACAGCTCCGGTTGATGGTTGCATGTCTTCGGCCAAGACAATGCCACCGCTCTCCGCGTCGTCCTCACCAATCGGTAGTCGTACACCGAGTCCTGCGGAAAAGGCATTGCGCGAAAAAGGTGATATTGAGACTGGTGAGTATTTGAGCATAACGATGGCATCGCCCAATCCTGACGCGCTGTCGTGAACGCCGCCAACGGTTCGATCGTGCTTTACCGTCGAGATCAACGCTGAAAAAGAGAGCTTTCCAACGAGACGGCGACTGGTCTCAAACATCAGCACTTCCGTTGTACGATCGCGTCCCGTCGTGTCGGTAACACTCGATGAGCCGCTGACGAGTTCGCTCGCGTCGTGATATTCATAGGTGCTGGCCAGAAACCATTTACCATCCCCGGGCGTTGCGAGTTCCATGGAACCGAGCAAGGGCACGCCGGCACAACTGCAAGTCTGTGCGGCCGAATCCGTGGCGCTGAACAGCAAACCAAATGCCGCGACGGCGGCTAGTCTAGTAGTCGCGTTCATAGGTTAAAGTGAATTTCCGTATTGTCGAAGAACGTGGCCCAGGCGAACCACATTGCGGTGTAAGCGTTCGTTGAGTCGAGTCGAGTACCCACTCGTGGACCGGAAACGGCGGTTCCGAATACGTCCCAGACATTACCTTCGGTATCCTGCATGATCGCCGGAAGCTGACCTGTCAGTGGGCTAAAGGACAGAATCGTGCCATCGCTAAGCTCCCGACTGAAGATCGCCGCGATGTTCATGTCGGAATTGCCGACAACAACAATCGCTTGTCCGTCAAATTGTTCATTGACAGTCTGCGTTGTCGCTCCAAATCCACCGATCTGATAGACCTTGCTCGTGGTAGCAGAGCGAATTCCAATCACGCGCGCCTTTTTGTGCAAGCGGTTGTCCAGGTTCGATACGCGAAACAGCAACTGGTCATCCGCTAGGTAGGTGCCATAAGGATAAAGAAGGTAATTGCGATTGTGTCCCGTGTTTGTCGTTAATACCGAACTGTCCGGGTACATGGCCAGCCAGGTGGACCAGGTTGTTTCGATGCCATGAATACGAGTCGGCGTCTCTGAAATGCGGGTCCCCCAGACGGCTTGTTCCAGCATCTGCGACCATCGGCTGTTCGTTGCGCGGTCGTACATGATCAGGTTTGAGTTGTACAAAAGCCCGGACACGCCGAACTCAGTATTTGCGGCACTGTCGTCGACGTCCCAAAACAAAGCGGACCCCGTAAGAGGACAGTAACTCAGCACGAAATCATTCGAGGAAACGGAGTCGTTGACCACTTCGTGCCAGTTCAAAATCTTGTGTGGATAGGCCCGATATTCGCCATCGACAAAAACTCCGATGACGAGATCTTGGGGAAACAGAAAAGAACTGCTAACGGCCGTCGCGATTTCAAATTGTGGGGCGTCAATTGACGGTATTCCGTCCTGGCCAGGGCCGCCATCGACAACTTCCGCTCTGGGGATTAACCAATCTTCGATAGTCACAACCGGCGGAGGCGCATTTGCAGCCGCCTCGCCACCGCCTCCACCGCAGGAAGTGAGTAAAATAGTCGTACAGGTAGCTAAAAACCCAGTGATTATGGGTCGGAATCTTGTCATTGCGCTGTCCCCCATGCCGATATGTCGGTATTAGGAAAGGAGACCGGGACTTGGGTGGTTTTATTACAACGATCGACGCTTATCGAGGCGTTTTTTCACTGCCCGCGGCGCCACTCACGAGCCGCTACTTACTCCGGGTCTTCGCGCTGAGGAATAGGCTCGTTGAGCATGAGCGCACGCACGTATTTGACCGGTGGCGAACCGTAACTCAGCGCCTGGTCGTGATAGCGCCGTAGCGTGAATTCGTCGCCCCAGGCATCCTCTACGGCGGCGCGCATTTCGATGTGCTCCTGGTAGCCAACAAAGTAAGTTGATAGCTGCGACGATGAGAGTTGCGCGCGAACCCACTTGCCGGCTGCCTCGCGTTCCTCCTGAAAACCACCTTCAATCATCAGGTTCATTGCTGCGTCACGTGTCATGCCGTCCACGTGAATCGCGGAGTCAATAATCGCATTGGTGATACCGCGCAAGTACCACTTGAGGTTGATCAGTTTCATGAGAGGGTCATAGTCGAGATACCCCTCGGAGATCATCATTTGCTCGGCGTAAACACCCCAGCCCTCAATGAACGGTCCGGAACCGAGTACCGCACGCAGCGTTGACGGATACCGATTACTCAATGCGAGCTGCAGATAATGTCCCGGCACTCCCTCGTGAATCGTCAAATCCTGTATCGAATAGATGTTGTACTCACGAAGAAAGGACTGAATTTGATCTTCGGTCCAGTCCGCGGGTAATGGTGCAACGGCGTAAAAGGCCGGCTGTTCGCTGTCGAGAGGTCCGGGAGCATCCAGGTAGGCGACGCTCACGCCGCGCTGAAACTCCGGCATGATGATGATTTCCACAGGTTCGTCCGGCATCGTCACGATATTCTTTTCGATCACAAAGTCGATGGCCTGTTGCAGCTGTTGTTTTGCGACAGCAACGATGCCGTCCCGTGGCGGTAATTCCTGATAAGCGTCTTCCAGTGCTGCACGAATAATCGCCTGCTTGTAGGCCTCGTCAGGATTGTCGGGAAAAGCCGTATGAGGATGCTTTTCCAAATAGACTGTCTTCGAGACCTCGTACATCTCATTGCGAACGTTTTCGTATTCCTGTTCTGCGCGCGCAGTTATTTCTTTGCGGCCGAGCGGTGAGTTCAAGGCGAACGCAAGTTTGGTATCGAATAAACCGGCACCAATTCGAAAATCGCCAGCCGCTCTTGGCAGCAATTCTTCTTCAAGCCAGGTCTGATGATCAGCGACCGCATCCTTGGCGATCTCGATGGCCGCATTGAGCTCATCCTGATCCGCAGCCGATAGCGCACCCATCTCGGGAACGATCATTGTGTCGATAATCGAGGTGAGTCCAGGGTTTTGCTTCGCCGCCGTTTCGGCGTGAATTTTCGGTACGCGTTCGGGATCAATGGACGCTCGCGATTGCTCCAGGAACCGCGGAATTTGTTTCAGTCTGGATGCCACGCTTCTAAGACGAGTTTCAATCGGTGCGAAATCGCGCGCGACCAGACCGTAGATGGCGCCTCCGGATATGTTGATGTAGTACAGCGGGTTCCAGGCCCATTCCTGCAATTCATCCTGAGACCACAGGTCGGACTGCAGTTGATTCATCAGGATCTCGGCGTCTATCTGGTTGGCGCGAGACAGCTGGTCCTTGTCCAGCGTTTCCAAAGCATCGATGTACTGAACGAGTAGCGCTCGTCCGCGAGCTCGCGAAGCCGCATCCACATCGTCGAGTTGCCCATCGGCGCTGTGATCGCCGATGTAGGTCGCGAATACCGGTGAGAAGTTCGTCAGGTCACTGATGTATTCA
>RCNE010000895.1_pt1 | contig 16163 bp, 17 predicted proteins | sample 2041361 | NCBI WGS metagenome assembly RCNE01 (sample SAMN09708229, study PRJNA481090) | Marine sediment metagenome, whole genome shotgun sequencing project.
GGATCCAATAAATTGCGTATGTGATTATCACTGGGGATAGTCACCATATTGAATAGCGTTTGTGCATTACTGGAGCCTTTGGCTTTTTCTACCCTTGTAAAACTAATCTCTCTAACATGGTTCATATCACCCCATAAATATTTATATCCTTTTTTTGATATTTTAAAAAACTTCATGCGTTTTTTTAATCGGCTCAATTCAATTACTGTCGCTTCTCTTCTATCCCCTAAAACTCCGTACAATTTAACAGCCGGTTGTTTTTTAAATTTTGAATTCAATAAAGACTTCACCCAAAACCATAAATTACTATTAACTGCTAAGGCACATACATTTTTATTATGCTTCCCATTTAAGGGCAAATTAGAGGTATATCTTTCGAAATAAAATCCTTTCTGGTCTTTATTTAAAAACAAACTTCCAATAGGTGTAACCGTTGGGTCGCCCTCTTGATTAACTGAAGCAATAGATACGTGTAAACTAGAACTAATACTTTTATTAAAGTGAGTTCTTATATCACCCCAATGTTGTTTTATATCCATATCAATTATTTTAATTGTAATTCCGTTTGAATCATTTTATCAATATGATTCATCATATCTAACAAGCAATGTTCATCTTTTGAGATTACCGAAGTAAAAATAGCACCTTCGATTAATGAGAATATTCTTGTGCCATATTTCATTGCATTGATATCCCTTTTAATTTCTTGCTTAAATATACCTTCTTCAATTATAGATGCGATGCTTCCTTGCAATTTATCAACTACATACTTAACTTTAGCAAATAAGGCGGGATTTGTATGATTTGCATCTACGCCCACATTTAACAAAGGACAACCACCAAAATTCATATATCGTTTATAATAAAAACGATGAAAATTTGTTATCGCAAATAATCTGGCTAACGGAGACTCAACGTCATTTATAATATTTCTAATTTCATCCATTTGAAATTTAACAATATAATTAAAAGCCTCTAGTGCTAATTCCTCCTTATTTTTAAAATTACCATAAATAGCTCCTTTTGTTAAACCTGTAGCTTCTGTGATATCTGATAAGCTAGTTCCTGTATATCCATTCCTGTTGAAAATAGGTGCTGTCTTTTCAATAATAAATTGACTTGTTTTTGCTGCTTTAGATAAAGAATTAATCATAGAATTATTTAGGAATCATTTGTTTTGGGTCATAAAAGAATTTCTCATTAATTATACGCTCACCTTCCCAACGCTGATGAGCAATTTCTTCGACTTCAGTTATCGTTCCATCCAACCATTCAAAATGAAAAAACCATCGAATAACTACATTATCTTTATTGATAAATACTGGTCGAATACACTTAGAAGTCATTGACTTTACTCTAGAAAGAACTTTTCGCTCATTATCAACAAGAATATCACGACCAACACGTGGATCAGATTGATTTTCCTGCATAGATGCATCGATAGTATAATACTTTTCAATAGCCATGTCATGCTTATTTTCTTCAACACATGCAATAAACTGTTCTACTAATTCTTTTGACGGCATATAAGATATATATTTTAATGATTTCTATAAATCAGACCTCTTATCTCAACTATTTCATTATATAATGAAAACAAATATATAAATAATATACCAATTGGTATAAAATAATTCAAAAAAAGTTAATTAAAATATTTTAGAAGTATCCGAATGCCTACAACAGTAATTAATAAAGCAGTGGTTCTTTTAATGACTAATGGTGATATTCTTGCAGCACTTAGACGCGAACCTATTTGTCCTCCAAAAAAAACAGTTACCATCAATAAAAAAGCAATATTGGGTTCAAAATAGAATTCTGGATTTTGTAACTGCCCAAACAACCCAGCTAAGGAATTTACCAAAATAAAGAAGCTAGCCGTAGCAGCAATTCTCTTAGGTGTATCCCAATTAGTTAAATGTAAGAAAGGTGCTAAAAAAACACCGCCGCCAACACCTACCATACCAGATATAAAACCTATAAAACCACCGATGGCTCCATCTTTTAATTTCGACCTGAACTTTGTGCTTTTAGCCGCTTCACTAACCACAAATTTAGAAAGCCACATGAGTATTGCAGCAAAAATCAATGTAAAACCGAGAACTATATAGAATATAGTTTCACTAATTTCTACATATCCACCTAAAAAAGCAAACGGAATACTTAAAACAACTAAAGGCACTACTTTTCTCCAATTATAATGTCCGTTCTTAGCAAAAATATAGATACCTCCACTCACTACTACTATATTACAAAGCAAGGAAATAGCTCTCAATTGAACATAAGCAAACCCCATTAAGGCTAAAATTGCCAAATAACTCGAACCTCCGCCAAAACCTACCGACGCATATAAAATAGCAACAACAAAAAACATGGCAATAGTCTCCCAATTTTCAATAAAAACAGGGCCAAGATTAGATAATTCTATCATTAAGAGTTATAAGGCTTCTAAAATAGAAAAATTAATTTTATCATGGTCCTTCAATTCGTAAAACCATCAGTAAACTTCAAAAGAAATATTGGAAAGAAAATTTAAAACACCTCCAAATATTCCTATCTATTTAATTTATAGTATAATTGGGTGGAAATTTCAATTGATAAAAGGATGCAATAAACGCAAACAATTTAGGAGAATCTTCTTCCCTACTAAATCAAGATGCATTGCAGATAATTATGGGTAATGTACTTATCTTTGTTTAAAAATTTTAAATGCTTAAAGCCGTTTTATTCGATATGGATGGTGTGATTGTAGATACTGAGCCATTACATCGAAAAGCCTATTACAGAATGTTTAAAGATGTGAATATTGATGTCTCCGAAGAACTCTTTACTTCATTTACAGGGCAAGCGACACTCAATATTTGCGAACGTTTATGTGATACGTTCGAACTTTCTAAATCGCCACAAGAATTAGTAAAATTAAAACGTATACATTTCAAGTATTTATTTGAGAATGACAAAAGTTTACAACTCATTGATGGCGTATTAGATCTTATTAAAGAGTATCACAAAAATGGGTTAAAATTAGTAGTGGCGTCTTCGGCATCGATGCCAAACATCAATCGTATTTTTGATCGTTTTAATTTGAATAACTACTTTATTGCAAAACTTAGTGGTGCCGATTTAAAAGCCTCAAAACCGCATCCCGAAATATTTATAAAAGCAGCAAAAGCATCTGGTTTTGAAAAATCTGAATGTATTGTCATCGAAGACTCCACAAACGGTATGAAAGCCGCTAACAAAGCAGAAATTTATTGTGTAGCGTATAAAAGTGAACATTCTGTAAATCAAGATTACAGTTACGCTGATCTCATAATTGATGATTTTAAAGAAATTGCTTTTTCTAATACAACATCACTTTTAAAGTAGAAATTTTATATTCATGCAAAAATTTAGAGATTATATTGAAAAAATAACCCCAATAAATGATACTGATTGGGACTTCTTTTCTTCTAAGTTAGTTCAAAAAGTATTTACAAAAAAAAGCTTACTCTTAGGTATTGGCAGTATCGAAAACCATATTTCATTCATTGAAAAAGGAATTGTTCGATTATTAATTCCAAAAGAAGATGAAGAAGAAAAAGAAATTACATTTGGTTTTTGCTTTGTAAATGAATTTGTAAGCGCCTATGATTCTTTTTTAACACAATTACCATCGACGTATCAAGTAGAAACCCTAACGGATGTTACAATTTCGAGTATTAGCTATGCCGATTTACAAGAAGTATACACCAAAACCCGTATTGGTAATTTAATTGGTCGTTTGTCATCTGAACGTCTTTTTTTAATAAAATCTAAAAGAGAACAATCGCTATTAAATGAATCGGCAGAACAGCGATATTTAAACTTATTTACTGAACGTCCAAACTTGATACAAAAAATTCCACTAAAATATATCGCATCTTATATTGGTGTTACTCCACAAGCTTTAAGTAGAATTCGTAGACGAATTTCTTAACCTAGGTTCATTTTATTTTCATACAATACTTCTGTTCTTTGTAAAAATAAAAAGATTATGAAAATAATAGTGTTGATGTTTATATTATGGTATGTTGGTTTGTTTTTTCAAACTTTCTTTTTGCATAGGTATGCTGCGCATCAAACCTTTACCATGTCGAAATTTGGTGAGAAAGTATGTTTTTTCTTAACATGGCTTTTTCAAGGTTCTAATTATTTGAGTGCATATGGTTATGGAGTTATGCATAGAATGCATCATGCCTATGCCGATACCGAAAAAGACCCTCATTCGCCTAAATATGATAGCAATGTATTTGCCATGATGTGGCGTACTAAAAACACATATCAAGATATTAATAAAAAAAGAATTAAAATAGCTGAAAAGTTCACCAAAAATGTACCGCAATGGGAAGGCTTTGATAAATTTGCAAGTTCAAAAATCTCTAGATTATCTTGGGGCGCTTTGTATATAGCTTTCTTTGTTGCATTTGCTACAACATGGTGGCAATGGCTATTTTTACCTGTTACTTTTTTAATGGCGCCTATTCATGGAGTAATCATTAATTGGTTTGCTCATATTTATGGCTATGTTAATTTTAAAGTGAATGACACTTCTAAGAATTTATTGCCTTTTGATTTTTTAATGATGGGCGAAGGTTATCATAATAATCATCATACACATAGTGGTAGAGCAAATTTTGGCGGTGTGAGATGGCATGAAATTGATATTACTTATTGTATCATGATAGTTTTAGATAAATTAAGAATTATTCGCCTCAAAACCAACGTTTCAGCTTAGGATCTTACAAGTCTAGGCTTCTTTTTCATTATTAAAAACAATACGAGCCCTAAGCTTCCACAAATAGCGAAACCAATAAATAATGGTAATGCAGTTTCATCTACAAAACTACCAATAAAGGTTGCAATAGGTACTGCCATTAACGTTGATAAAAAACCTGTCATTGCAGAGCCTATTCCAGCAATATGACCTATAGGTTCCATGGCGATAGCACGTAGATTTCCAAATAAAAAACCTAAAGTAAAAAATTGTAATGCCATAAAAGTAACTAGTGTCCATAAACTCGGATTTACAGTATTCCAAAACACTACAGCGTATATGGTTGAAATACTACAAAATAAAATCAACGCTATAAATGCTAGCCTTCGCATACCTAACCGAACTACCAGCGTTCCATTTGTGAATGTAGAAGCTCCTACAGCGACTGCCATACCAGCAAAAATATAAGGAAACTCATCAACCAAATCATATTGTACTTCAAAAATATGTTGTGAAGCACTTAAAAATACCATAAAAGAACCCGTAATAAATCCTGATATAATAGTAAAACCAATAGTTTCTTTATGTTGTATTACTTCTCGGAATCCATTCTTAAAAATATACCTATCGAACTTCACTTTATAAGCTTCTTTTAATGTTTCTGGCTGACGCAGCCAAAACCAAATCGCGACTAAAACACCAAATAATAATTGCACATAAAAAATGGCCTGCCAACTATAATTATCTAGCAAATATTTTCCCAAAGCTGGCGCTACCACCGGAACTAAAATAAACAGGGCTGTCACAAACGACATAATTCTCGCCATGTAATCACCTTGATAAGAATCTCTTATAATTGAAATACTAATTGCTCTTGGAGCAGACAAACCAATACCTTGCAAAATACGACCAGCAATCATCATTTCTAAAGAAGTTGCTGCTGTACACATAAAACTAGCAATTGCAAAAACACCAAATCCTAGCATAACAATTGGTTTTCTACCAAAACTATCAGATAAAGGTCCAAATATTAATTGCCCAAACCCTAAGCCCAGAAAGATCATAGTAATGAGCAACTGATTGTTGGTAGTTGAAGGGTTTTTAACAGCTTGACCTATTTGTGATAAAGCAGGCAATAAAGCATCGATAGATAATGCCACAATTGACATTAACGAAGCCATTAAAACAATAAATTCTAACCTAGGTTTTGTATTGTTTTCTTGCATTGGGCAAATGTAATGATATTTACATGTTAAACATTTCCTAAAATCCATTTTAGATTAGTTCATATTGGTATCTTTAAAAACTCTTAAAAACGAACGAATGATTTTAAAAAAATTGATATTGCCACTAATAGCAATATTCACTATCTCACTCATTTCTGCTCAAGATTTAACTTTCGAAGAATACAATCCTACATCTACCTTAGTTGTACCAGGTACGATTATTAAAAAAGCGAAATTCCCTTTTATCGATATTCATGGTCATCAATATAGGATGCCTGAACAAGATTTAAGGCCAGTTATTGCTGCTATGGACACCCTTAACATGGGTATTATGGTAAACTTGAGTGGACGTTCTGGTGAAACGCTACAGAAATCAGTAAAGAATATAGCCGACAATTTTTCGAACAGATTTGTTGTATTTGCCAATGTTAATTTTGAAGGTGTAGGAAAAGCTGATTGGGCTAAAAATGCCGCGAATCAATTAGCTAAAGATATTAAGAATGGAGCTAGAGGCTTAAAAATATATAAAAGTTTAGGGCTGCGAAATAAAGATACTGATGGCAAACGTATTGCCATTGATGACCCACGGCTCGACCCTATTTGGGCGAAATGTGGAGAATTAGGAGTGCCCGTATTAATCCATGCTGCTGACCCTAAATCTTTTTGGGATCCGTTCGATGGTGATAATGAACGTTGGTTAGAACTAAAAACACATCCACGAAGAAAACGAGACGCTACTAGTCCTGTGCCATGGGAGCAAATTATACAAGAGCAACATAATATGTTTAAAAAACATCCGAAGACACAGTTCATCAATGCACATATGGGGTGGTTTGCAAATAACCTAGGCAAACTAGGACAATTAATGGATGAAATGCCGAATATGCATGTCGAAATTGGTGCTATTATTGCTGAATTAGGTCGTCAACCACGTTTTGCAAAAGCTTTTTTTACTAAATATCAAGACCGTATACTATTTGGTAAAGATAGCTGGAAGCCAGAAGAGTTTCCTACCTATTTTAGAGTATTAGAAAGTGCTGATGAATATTTTCCATACCACAAAAAATACCATGCTTTTTGGCCTATGTACGGCTTAGACTTAGACGACGAGGTGTTGAAAAAAGTATATTATAAAAATGCATTGCGTTTGGTGCCAGGTTTGGATAAGAGTTTGTTTCCTAAGTAACACACCAACTAATGAAATTTAGAAAAGCTACCAAAGAAGATATTCCGCAAATCGTCAAAATGATTGCTGATGATGAATTGGGAAAACTTCGTGAAGATTATAAAGATCCATTACCATCAGTATACTATGATGCTTTTCATAATATTGATAATGACTCAAACCAAGAACTAATTGTTATACAAGATACTGACGCTACAATTATTGGAACATTACAATTAAGTTTTATTCAATACTTAACGTATCAAGGAGGCATCAGAGCTCAAATAGAAGCTGTTAGAATAAGACAAGACAAAAGAAGTGAAGGTTTAGGAGAAACCTTATTTAAATGGGCGATAGAAAGAGCAAAAGATAGAAATGCACATTTAATACAATTGACCACAGATAGAAAAAGATCTGAAGCTCTTAAGTTTTATGAGAAATTGGGTTTCAAGGCTTCACATGAGGGTATGAAACTGCATTTCCATAAATAAAACTTGAACTACAACGGTATATTGCCATGTTTCCGTTTTGGTCTATCTACTTTTTTATCTTCAAGCATTGAAAAAGCTTTGATGAGTTTTCGTCTAGTATCCTTTGGCAGAATTACCTCATCTATAAAACCACGTTCAGCTGCACTATAAGGGTTTGCAAACAACTCGGCGTATTCAGCTTCTTTTTCTTTCCATTTAGCTTCTTTATCATCTGCAGTATTAATTTCCTTTTTAAAGATAATTTCTGCAGCACCCTTTGCTCCCATTACGGCAATTTCTGCACTTGGCCATGCAAAATTCATATCTGCACCAATGTGTTTAGAGTTCATCACATCGTAAGCGCCACCATAGGCTTTACGGGTAATAACTGTTACTCTTGGTACTGTAGCCTCACTAAAAGCATACAATAATTTAGAGCCGTGTACAATGATAGCATTCCATTCTTGATCTGTTCCTGGTAAAAAACCTGGTACATCTTCTAATACTAATAACGGAATATTAAAACAATCGCAAAAACGCACGAATCGCGCAGCTTTTTTTGAGCTTTTTACATCTAAAACTCCAGCTAAAAACATGGGTTGATTTGCAACAATACCAATACTTCTTCCGCCAAGGCGAGCAAAACCAACTAGTATATTTTCGGCATAGTCTTTATGAATTTCATAAAAAGAATTGACATCGATAATACCATTGATCACGGCATGCATATCATAAGGTTTATTGCTATTATCTGGAACGATAGTCGAAAGATCTTCTCTTATTTCATCTTTTAATTCATAGCTGAATTGTTTAGGAGTTTCATTATTATTCTGTGGTAAATAGCTTAGTAATTTTTTGACATCATCTAAACAACTTATATCATTTGCAGAGGTGATATGTGCCACGCCAGACTTTGAAGAATGCGTGCTTGCGCCACCCAACTCTTCACTGGTAACTTCCTCATTAGTAACTGTTTTTACCACGTTAGGGCCAGTAACAAACATATAGCTTGTGTCTTGTACCATCATGGTAAAATCGGTCATAGCTGGAGAATATACTGCACCACCGGCACATGGCCCCATAATAGCAGAAATTTGTGGAATCACTCCAGACGCCTGTACATTTCTGTAAAAAATATCTGCATAGCCACCCAATGAACGAACGCCTTCCTGAATTCTTGCTCCGCCTGAGTCATTTAGACCAATAATTGGTGCTCCTACTTTTATAGCCAAATCCATAATTTTACAGATCTTTTCTGCATGCGTTTCAGAAAGTGAGCCTCCAAACACAGTAAAATCTTGTGCAAATACATATATAAACCTGTTATCTACAGTTCCGTAACCAGTAATTACACCATCGCCATAAAATTTTTGATTCTCCATACCAAAATCTTTTGTTCTATGTGTTACCAATGCACCGATTTCTTCAAAAGAACCTTCATCTAATAAATAGTTTATGCGCTCTCTGGCCGTCAACTTTTGCTTAGCATGTTGCTTTTCTATTCTTGCTTCACCTCCGCCTACGTAGGCTTTAGCAAGTTTTTCGTTTAGATTTTTTATTTTAGGATCCATAGCCATTTGGTAATCTTAGAATTTTCTGATCTTGTATATATTGTTTTGCAGCTATCAAAGCCGCAATATGAGCTTCCGTTTTATATTCTTCTTGCAATGCTTCCGCAGTATAATAATCTTTTACAAAGTGCGTATTAAAATTACCAGAACGGAATGCTTCATGTTCACAAACATAACGCCCAAAAGGCAATGTAGTTTGCACTCCTTTTATGTGATAATTATCGATCGCTTTCAACATAGTATCAATTGCCTCATCTCTTGTCTTTCCGTATGTAATCAATTTTGATAGCATCGGGTCATAATAAATAGGAATATCCATACCTTCTTCAAAACCATTATCAACGCGAATATTTTTCCCGATAGGTAATTTATAAACATCTAAATGTCCAACACTTGGCAGAAAATCATTGAGTGGGTCTTCTGCATAAACGCGTAATTCAAGCGCATGCCCTTTAATTTTTAAATCTTCTTGTCGTATAGGAAGTATTTCACCGCGCGCTACTCTAATTTGTAATTCTACTAAATCTGTATCTGTGATCCATTCAGTAACTGGGTGCTCTACTTGTAAACGCGTATTCATTTCTAGAAAATAAAAATTATGATCTGCGTCCAACAAAAATTCAACAGTACCAGCACCTACATAATCACAAGATTTTGCAACATTAATAGCAGCCTCTCCCATTTTTGCTCTTATTTCTGGAGATAATACGCTAGAAGGTGCTTCTTCTACTACTTTTTGATGACGACGTTGTATACTACATTCACGTTCAAAAAGATGGATTACATTACCATGAGTGTCTGCTAGTATCTGAATTTCTATATGTCGAGGAGAGGTTACATACTTTTCCACAAAAACAGAACCATCTCCAAATGCAGAAACTGCTTCGCTAATAGCTCTATTCATTTGTTCTACAACATCTTTTTCTTGTTCAACTACTCGCATCCCTTTTCCACCTCCACCAGCTGCAGCTTTTATAAGAATGGGAAACCCTACTTGTTTTGCAATTTCTATTGCTTCTTTAGGATCAGTCACAGCCCTATCTACGCCAGGAACCATAGGGATATTATAGCCCTTAACAGCATCTTTAGCTGCTAATTTATCTCCCATCATTCTAATGGCTTTCGATCTTGGACCAATAAATATGATGTTATTTTTTTCTGCAAGTTCAGCAAAATCGGCATTTTCACTTAAAAATCCGTATCCTGGATGAATAGCATCAACATGTAAACTTTTAGCAGCTTCTATAATTTTATCTCCTCTAAGATACGACTCACTAGATGGTGCTTCTCCAATACAAACAGCTTCATCTGCAAATTTTACATGAGGTGCATTTCTATCTGCTACGGAATATATCGCAACGGTTTTAATGCCCATTTTTTTTGCTGTGGTCATCACTCTTATAGCAATTTCACCTCTATTAGCAACTAGTATTTTTTTCATTTAATTAAGCTTAAATTATTCAAATTCTATGAGTAAATAATTCTTTTCTATTGCATCACCCTTATTTGCATTCACACTTTTAATCACACCATCTCTAGGCGAAAGTATAGAATTCTCCATTTTCATTGCTTCTAGTATTAACAACTGGTCATCTTTTTTCACCTCTTGCCCTACTACTACACTAATCTCTAAAAGAAGACCCGGCATTGGAGCATTTATAGCATCAATTTGTTTACTGTCATTAGCCGAGAAGCCCATTTTATCAATTAATTGATCTAGAGCATTTGCAATCACAACTTCATAAGAATTGTGATTTACTTTTACGGAATACGTTTTTTTATTAAAATCGGATTTTAAAATTTCTGTTTTATAAGAAATAGCATTTTGAAGTACGTGATACTTCGAAGTAGAATATTCAATGGTATCCAGATTTGAAATAGCATCTTTTGTAAGGTCAAATTCATATGAATCATTAACCGTTACTTTTAAATTTTCGCTCATAACAAGGCATCTATATTTGTATGCTAATTTAACAAAAAATACCTCATTTATATCTTAATACACATAAAAAAAGCCTCGATTCCGAGGGTTCGGTAGAGGCTTTTTTATTTACTTAAAGTAACTGAACGTTTCGCCGCTTTTAATCTTTAACAACGACTCATAAATAAGTCGAATAACATTTTCTACATCATCTCTATGTACTGTTTCAACAGTAGTATGCATATATCGCAATGGCAATGAAATTAAAGCACTTGCTACACCACTATTGCTATATGCAAATGCATCAGTATCCGTACCAGTTGCTCTAGAAAGCGCTGCTCTTTGAAACGGAATTTTATTTGCTTCGGCAGTTTCTGTAATTAAATCACGTAATTTTTGTTGCACTGCTGGAGCGTATCCAATGACAGGGCCTTTACCAATCTCACAATCACCTTGTATTTTTTTATTAATCATCGGTGTGGTGGTATCGTGGGTAACATCAGTTATAATTGCTGCGTTTGGTTGTATGCGTTCAGCTATCATTTGCGCTCCACGCAAACCAATTTCCTCTTGTACTGCATTCACAATGTACAACCCAAAAGGCAGTGTTTTTTTATTTTCTTTTAGTAAACGAGCAACCTCAGCAATCATAAAGCCACCCATTCGGTTATCTAAAGCTCTACACACAAAATTGTTCTTATTTAAAATATGAAATTCATCAGGGTACGTGATTACACAACCCACATGAACTCCTAATTTTTCAACTTCTTCTTTCTTTTTACAACCAACATCAATAAAAATATTATCTGGTTTTGGCGGTTCTTCTTTCGCCTTACTACGCGTATGAATTGCTGGCCAGCCAAAAACACCTTTTACAATGCCTTTTTTAGTATGAATATTGACAATTTTACTTGGTGCTATTTGATGATCAGAACCACCATTTCTAATCACATATATTAAACCATTATCAGAAATATAATTTACATACCAAGAAATTTCATCGGCATGCCCTTCAATAACAACTTTATATTTAGCTTTTGGGTTTATAATACCAACCGCTGTACCATATGTATCGGTTACAAACTCATCAACATAAGGTTTTAGATAGTCCATCCATATTTTTTGACCGCCCCATTCGTACCCCGTAGGTGATGCATTATTTAAATATTTTTCTAGAAAAGTGAGTGATTTTTTATTTAGAATTGTCTTTTTTGTCATTGTTAGAATTATTTTATACGAATGTAATAATTTATACCTAAATAAACGTTAATGTTATATATCTGTCATAGAATTATAGTAATTTTGGCGTAATATTTGAGTTCCTTTTCAGGGAAAATGACAATGAAAAAAACAATAGTTAGCATATTATTAGTTGGTTACGGATTTCTAGTAGTATCCGCACAAGAAACACCAAAAGACACCGTTTTTGATGAATATATTTTTGTAGAAGCTGATTCTATTATGATTCCTTTGGAAGAAGTACTTGTTTTTAAAAAACTTAAATTTAACACTACTAAGGATAAACGCTACTATTATTGGTATTATAAAAAGGTATACAAAGCATATCCATATGCAAAGCTAGCAGCAGATAGGTTATTGCAATTAAATGAGCAGCTTAAGAAAATTCGATCTAAAAGAAAGCGAAGAAAGCATACCAAAAAAATGCAGCAATATATGGAAGGTGAGTTTACTGATAAACTAAAAAAAATGACCCTCACCGAAGGTAAAATACTTCTTAAACTTATTCACCGACAAACTGGCTTAACTGCATTTGATTTGGTAAAAGAATACCGTAGTGGCTGGAAAGCTTTTTGGTACAATACCACTGCCAAAGTATTTAAACTTTCACTAAAAAGTGAGTATAAACCCGAAACCGAAGCAATAGACTTTTTAGTAGAAGATATTTTACAACGTTCTTTTGTCGATGGCCGCTTAGAAGAACAAAAAGCGCGATTACAAATAGACTACTTTAAAGCCTCCACAACCTTTAAAGATATTGATGTGGTGTCTGTTATTAATAATAGATAGCATTTTATTTTTTACTTACTATTTATTAAACAAGTGTTTCGCATGACCTTATTAACAGAAGTGGTTAGGGCAAAAATCTACAAAAGTTAAAACACTGTTAAAGTCATTTTTCAATTAAACCTTTCCATTTTCTTACAGTCAAAAAGGTATTAAACAATTTATAAATATAATATGAAAAAAATAGCAAGCATCGCATTAGTAGCATTATTTACCATAAGCACTTTTGCACAGAAACAACAAAGAAAACAACAAAGACCAGATTTCACAGTAGATCAAATGGCCGAGTTACAAACAAAAAAAATGACCTTACATTTAGATCTAACAGAAGATCAAATGCAGCAAATTCTTGAGATCAATAAAAAGAATGTAGTCGAGCGGAAGCAAAATATGGAAGAACATAAAGCTTTAAAACAAAGTCAAAAAGAGCTTTCTAATGATGAAATTTTCACTAAAAAAAGTACTCGTTTAGACAAAATGATTGCCCATAAAGCTGAAATGAAAAAGGTTTTAAATGATGAGCAATTTGAAAAATGGGAAAAATCTATAAAACATAGAATGAAAAAGAAAATTGGAAAGCGAAAAATGCAACAAAAAAGAATGAGAAAATAAAATAAGGCTTGTAATATTGAACGGAGTGAAATATCTCTTAGATTCTTCTCCCGAAGTCTCGGGATCAGAATGACAGTTAATTATATAAAAAAGCTCGGCGAACTGCCGAGCTTTTTTTATTATTTTTCAATAAATAATTCCTGACCAATATCCAATTCATTACTCTTTAAACCATTTAGCCATTTTAATCGATCTATCGTTAAATTATGCTTCTTTGATAATGAATATAAGGTATCTCCTTTTTTTACAACAACGTAGGTGCCCGGTTTTTTTGGTTCTACTTTTGAAACTTTAGTTACGCCTCCAGAATATTTTTTATTAAAGTCATCATACTTATACAATTCATAATCTTCGATTAACCGTATCAACTTTGCCGGATATTTTGGATCTGTGGCATAACCCGCCTTTTTCAATCCCCTTGCCCAACCTTTGTAGTTCTTAAGTTTTAACTCAAATAAAGCAGCATAACGTTTTCTCTCGAACAAAAATAATGAGTGATCTCTAAATGATCTTAATGGATGTTCATATTTCCGAAAGCATTCTTGTCGGGCGTCATCATCATGATGTATCCGTTTTCCTTTCCAACTACTATGGCATTTTACACCAAAATGATTATTTGCATTTACTGTCAATCTACTTCTACCACTATTTGACTCTAATATTCCTTGTGCTAAAGTAATGCTTGCAGGAATTTTATAACGCAACATTTCCGCTATAGCGATATCATTATACTCTTCAATATAAGCTGCAGTACCTTTACTCAAATGTGGTTTGCGTTTTTTTAGATCGTAAATCAAATCATCGGCCATTGGTACTTTTTCAACCCTTATATCTTTATTTTCACTTTTTTCCGTATATTCAGACTCAGGGGCTTTCACATATTTTGATTGTTTCCCTACAGTTCTTTTTTTTGAACCACAGCTAGTTAAAAAAGCTAGTATGATTATACTAAAAATAAAAAATACATTCTTCATTGTCTATCCTATTAGAGGTAAATTTTGTTGCCTCAATTTTTCGTTTATGCCTTTAATCCCCTGTAAACCACCGGTATGGATTACTAAAATTTTGCTGTTTTTATCAATACGATTCTTTTCAATCATATCTATAATTCCAAATAACATTTTACCGGTGTAAATAGGATCTAAAGGAATACCTGTTTTCTCTTTAAACTTATTCATAAACGTAATTAATTCGGGTTTTATTTTACCATAACCACCAAAATGATAATCTGTTATTAATTGCCAGTTATTTAAAGCAGTATATTTCTGTATTTCTTCTTCTAAAAAATCACCCTTTAATGCAGAAAATCCTAACACTTTTTGTCTCGCTTTCGCGGAATTGATAATGCCTGCAATAGTCCCTCCAGTACCCACACAGGTGCAGATATAGTCAAAGTCGGCATCGTCTTTCGTTAAAATTTCTTCACAACCTTTTACAGCTAATTTGTTAGTTCCTCCTTCTGGAATTAAATAAAAGTCTCCTAATTCTTTCTCTAGAGCTTCAATAAAAGATATTTCTTCCTTTTTTCGATAATCAGATCTTGAAACAAATTTGAATTTCATACCACAACTTTGAGCATAAGTCAAGGTAGGGTTTTCTGAAACTTTATCTTTTAACTCGTCACCTCTTATAATACCAATAGTTTTTAATCTATACTCCTTTCCGGCGGCAGCTGTAGCGGCAATATGATTTGAATAAGCACCTCCAAAAGTTAGCAAGGTCTTTTTTTGTAGCTTTTGAGCTTCCTGTATATTATACTTCAGCTTTCTATATTTATTACCTGAGATTTCTGGATGTAATTGATCTTCCCGTTTAACGGTTAAAGAAATACCTTCAAAAATTATACGTTGATTTATACTGTTATTCATCATAGAGAAGCCAAAAAAAACGAATATATAAAAATTTAACAAACCACAATTTTTATAGTAAATTTACATCGATTATTTATCATAAAATGTACAATAAGTTACCCGAATTAGAACCTGATGATTTTTACCTAACTAAAGAAGGGTACAAAGTCTTTTCGGAAAAATACCATTTAAAGCGTGGTTATTGTTGCCAAAGCGGCTGTAAGCATTGTCCTTACGGTTATGACAAAAAAACAAATAAACAGTCTTAACATGACATTTCAAGAACAAATCTTACAAGGCATTCCTAATGAATTACCAACAATTAAAACATATGATGCTACGATAAATCATTCACCCAAACGAAAGGATATACTATCACATACCGAAAAAGAGCTCGCTATTCGTAATGCACTACGCTATTTTAATAAAAAACATCATGAGACTTTAAGCAAAGAATTTGCACAAGAACTCAAAAAATACGGACGTATTTATATGTATCGATTTCGCCCAGATTATAAAATCTATGCAAGACCTATCAATGAATATCCTGGTAATTCTTTGCAGGCTAGAGCTATCATGCATATGATT
>RCNE010000896.1_pt1 | contig 16151 bp, 16 predicted proteins | sample 2041361 | NCBI WGS metagenome assembly RCNE01 (sample SAMN09708229, study PRJNA481090) | Marine sediment metagenome, whole genome shotgun sequencing project.
GATCTTGGATATTCCGACCCAACCAGTTTCGCTCGGTCCTTCAAAAAATGGACCAAGGTGTCACCACGCGAGTTCAGGCGTTCGACGACACTCTGAGCAATCGAGTTTGGGGTGCAGATGTGAACAAATTGAACGGGCTGTGGGAGTCTCTCTTTCCGCCGATTCTGTAGAAAAACAACGTGTTGCGGGTGCAGAAGGTGACGCCTGAATGAGAAGTCGAGCACCTTTAATTTCGGGCTTTGCTCATTTACTGCGGTGCAGGAAAGATCTTGGCTAGTTTGCGAAGGTGCTGGGCGGTTGCTGCAAGGAGGAATTCGTCGTTTGCGCCGCTTGGCCCTCGTAATCGGAGCGGCCCCAGTCCCACGCAGTATCGGCCAAACTGCGTCGAAAGTGGTCACCTTTGCAGATTGCAGGCTGGCTCAAACGCACTTTCCCAGGAGAGGCGCATAAAAAGGTGTCACACGAAACAATCTATCGCAGCCTTTATATTCAGGCGCGTGGCGTTCTGAAGAAGGAATTGCTTGAGCACCTGCGCGCCAAACGAACGGTTAACCGCCCTTAATGTCGGAATGTGCATGGTACAGCATTGGTCAAAAACGGCCCCTTGCGGATAAGGTGGATGGCTCCTGCTCCACCAGCGTCGAATGCGCCATAGTGCAGTTGTTATCAACTGCTAGGAAAGGAGACAGCCTAGATTTGGCCAAGAGTGCCTTTCAAGTTCTCGTAACTCCCTTGGCCGCCATGTCCCAGTCCTTTCCGGTGGCGCAGGCCAGCACTGCATATGACCTTGCGCAGGGGATTGATCGTTCCGGAAATCCTTCGCAGATGGACATTGAGTTTTGAGAAGGCGATTTCGATCGGATTGAGGTCGAGGGCGTAAGGCGGCAAGAACAGGATCCAGAAACCAAGCCTTCGCAACGCCAGTGCCGCACGGGCGCTTTTGTGGGTCGAAAGCGTTTCAGCCCAAACGCGAAACGCTTCAAGATGTACCTGGTTCACAAGATGAGTCTGGCGTGCGCTTAAACTCGTGGCTGTAAATTCTTCTCGGTTTCGCTATTCTCCAATCTCATAAACACCTTATTTCGACGTCCGCGCAACGGGCAGCAGCTCAAACACCAAAGTTCTCCCTTTTAGTCGAGTGTTAAATCGTTTCTTCTATGACCAAGTACTCTGGAGTTGAGGAAGCCCTCATGGAAAACCATAAGTCAAAGCACACATTCAAACTTGTCGCTTCACTTGCGGCTGCAACCATTTGCACCGGCTGTATTAATCTTGCTGATTACGAAAGCACACCGGTTCAGGTATCCACATCTCAAGGCATTGTGACATGCCAGCTTTACCGGCCGAATGAAGTCCTCTGGGATCGGGCCACAGATGCCCCGAGAGGTATGTCGATAAAAACCGCTGACAATGTCTGCATCAAAGAAGGTAGTAGGCGTAAGAACGCCCGCTGAAGAGACTTCACTTAGATAAACTGGCATCACAGAAATTGCGCTTCAGCGTGAGTTCACACCCTATAGGTTCAGACAACCTAACGTTGACTTGAGGCATCACCAAGTATTCTCCCCCTTTTGTCTTCAGTTGCTGAGGCGTTGATTTTGACGCACCGGCTGCAATTACCTGCGAAGGTGGGACTTATTTCTCCGGTGTTTGTTCTGCGTGACGTAGCGCAGGGCGGTTTCGGCCCACGTCTTCTGACTCGCCGCGCGGGTGTATCCAGAAATCACACTTCGCACCCCAAAATTCATCGGAACCAGTTGATTTATCATAAGAAATAGATATTGTTGGCAGATGAACCCAAGCCCTTTCCAGCCAGTGCCAGAAACGTCGGCGACGCATCGAACTTATCTGGCTTTGCGACGAATGATCGTAGTCGGAGAACTGTTGCCGGGTGAAAAACTCAAGATTGAGGGGCTGCGGAAAAAGCTAAACACCGGGGCCTCTCCGATACGTGAAGCCTTGAGCCTGCTGACGTCGGACAACCTTGTCGAGCGGATCGATCAGCGCGGGTTTCGTGCCTCACCTACTAGCCGAAGCAACTTCGAGGAAATACTTGCACTGCGCTGCGAGTTAGAGGACATGGCATTGCGACAAAGCATTGCCGGACAAACCCTAGAGTGGGAAGAAAGCGTCGTGCTGAGCCATCACCGCATGGTAAGAGCGCACAAAAACGGCGACGCGGCGTTCGAGGATTTGCACAAGGCTTTCCACATGGCTCTGTTGGTAAGCTGCGACGCGCCGATCCTGCTGAAGTTTTGCTCTCAGCTTTATGATTTGAATATCCGCTATCGCTATCTCGCGGGAAGCGCGCTGAATTACAAACGGCGTGATGTGTCAATGGAACATGAGGGCATCATGAACGCGGCGATTTCCGGAGATGCCGATCTGGCGTCAGAGCAACTTCTGAACCACTATCGGAAAACTGGAGCGTTTTTGGTTGGATTGCTTGGTGAGGCTGAGCTCGGCTGAGGCCTAGTCATCATGGACCAGCGTCAGGTCAAAATTGACCCGCAGGTAAGGGCCATCAACGCTGTCCGACAAAGCAAAACCGTCCGGAAAGCTGCCAGCCGGCATTTTTTGGTAGGCCATTACCAGATCGTCACGTACCCCGAATACGGTATCCTGATCCAGATAGGGGTCATCGTCAGGAAAAACCTCGGTCACGAGTGAGCGGAAGCCGTCAGCCTTGACAATGAAATGCAGATGGGAAGGCCGCCAGGGATGGCGACCCGTGGCGTTCAGAATATCGCCCACCGGCCCGTCTGTCGGCACGGTATACTCTACAGGTTTCACACTGGTGAAACCGTATCGCCCGTCTGGCCCGGTTGTCTGGATTCCATGGAACGAAAACATGTCCTGATCCTTGTCCTGACTAGAGTACAACCCGTTCGGCGCGGTCTGCCAGATATCAACAGTTGCCCCTTTGATCGGTGTGCCTTCGATGTCCTGGACAACGCCTTCGGCAATCAGCACTTCCCCTTCGAACGCCCCCTTAAGGTCACCGCCAATTGGCAGTGGCGGCGCGCCAGAAATGTGGAACGGCCCCAATACGCTGGAGGATGTGCCGCCTTTGCGGGTGTTGATCATGTCAACCAGCGAGGACAATCCCAATACATCAGACAGCAGCACAAACTCGTGCCGCTCTGCATCTGATAGGTCGCCTGTGCGCTCCAGAAATTCGATGCCCTTCTGCCATTCGGCGTGGGTCAAGTTCGTGTCTTTGGCAAAGGCGTGCAGATGCGTAACCAGACTGCCCAGAACTTCGCGTAGTCGCGGGTTAGCGTCGTCGCCCATATAGCCCATGAACACGTCGGTGATGTTGTCTTTTGTAACGTTTCGCATGGTTTTTCTCCTTAGTTCAGCAGCGCGAGGCTTAGGATTGGAAATTTAATCACCAGAACAAGTACAACCAGCATTACCCCGGCAAAAGGCAATGCGCCCATGAACACGTCCTTTAAAGAGATCCGGTCATCATTCAGTGTGGCTTTGATAACAAAGCAGGATATTCCGAGAGGCGGTGTCAACAGTCCAATCTCTGCACCGATCACGGTGATGATGCCAAACCACACGAGGCTCATTCCCATCGGTTCGACCAGCGGCAGGAACAGCGGCACCACAATCAGGATGATGGATGCGGTATCCAGAAGCGTACCCAGAAATAGCATCAACAGCACATAAAGCACCATAATGGTCCAAAAGCTCGCTTGGCTACCCGACAGAATATCAGCCAGTTGATTGGGCACACCGGCAAGTCCCAGCATCCGACTGTAGATCGAAGCGGCGGTGATCAAGAACAAAAGGAACGCCGTGATATGGCCTGTTTCTAGCAACGCCTCCCAGAATTCACGCGGTGACATCGACCGGCGAAGGACCGCAATGATCAGCGCCACAAGCGCGCCAGCGGCGCCTGCTTCTACCGGGGTCAGCCAGCCCGTATATATGCCGCCCAGCACCACAATGATGAGGCTCAGGATTGGCAGGGTTTTTGACGCAATTTCGCCCCATGGCATACGCTCGTAATCCGTAGCCGGCCGGCCGCCAATGAACCCCGGCGTTAGGCGGCCCATCACCCAGATCGCGGATATATAAGCTATTGCCAGCAAGATACCCGGGATGACTCCTGCCAGAAACATATCGCCAACCGATTGCTCGGCCACGAACGAGTAGATGATGAGCATGGCTGACGGCGGAATGATCATGCCGAGAACAGACGATCCGGCAACAACCCCTACTGCAAACCGGGGGTTATAGTCATGGCTTAGCATCTGAGGCACCGACACTTTGGAAAAGACCGACGCCGAGGCAATTGATGAACCCGTCACAGCCGCAAATACCGCATTTGCACCCACGGTGGCCATGCCGATCCCGCCTTTGACACGCCTGAAACCGGTACTCATCACCTCATAGACATCACTGCCCAGCCCGGCCTTTGACACGATCAGTCCCATGAAGGTGAATAGTGGGATGGTGGCAAATGTGTATTCCATCGCGCTGTCGCCGATGGCAATCTTCAGCAGGTTCATCGCCAGCGTGAAATTGTCTCGCATCAACCAGATCGACACAAATGACACTGCACCCAGAGCGATGGGGATGTAGACGCCAAGATAGATCAGAAGAACAATTGCAACGACTGAAAGCAGTCCAATTTCCAGCGGCGTCATTCAGTTTTGCCTTCGGACTCAGGCAGCCGAACACATTCACCGGTCTTTGCCGGTTGCAGCACCTTCAGCAAGAACAGAACCGCGCACAAGCCGGTACTGAGCATAATGACCAATTTGATTGGCCACCACGGGGCGGTGAAGACCCCCGGTACACCAAAATAATCCTTGGTGTGCCACATCTCTATGAATTCAGGAAAGATCGCCACCGCAACGATCCCCATAAACACAGTAGACAAAAGATTGATGGCGCGTCGGATTGCTATTGTTAGGCGGGGAAAACGTTTACCGATGAGCAGAAGGAATCCGTCGGATTGAGTCAGCCGATTGACGCGAACCACGTCAGGCAATTGCAGGAAGACGATCAATACCATGGAGAACTGAACGACTTCCACCGCCCCACGGAACGGTTGGTTGAATACCCCGCGGGCAATTACATCGTAATTCACAACACCGACGAGGGCGAGCACGACAAGCGTGCCCGCGATATTTGCGGATGTTGCTACATAACGTGTCACGCGAGTGACGCCCGCGACCAGACTATGAAGGACAGATGTCATCACAAAGCCCCCATTTTCTGGACGCAGTCACGATCAGTTGCTCAGACCTGCTGACCAGTCGCGCACACCGGTGTATCCAGCGGCCTCCAGTTTGCCGAGGTAGGCATTCAACATATCTGTTCCAGCTTCGCCTTTGCTGTCCAGCCCCTGGGCCCAATCAGTTGCGATGTCGGGAATGGCGTCAGCCCAAGTTGCTCGGTCGGCTGCAGTCATTTCAACAATCGTGCCGCCGGCGGCAACATATGCCTCGCGGCTTGCAGCAGCGCGGTCCATGGCGATATTGGCGACGTGGTCGCGGTATGCCAAGGCGACGTCTTTCAACACGCCTTTCACTTCGTCAGGCAGGCCGTCCCAATAATCCTTGTTGACCGTGATTGTTTTGGAGTTCACAGCGCCCAAGTCAGCTTTCAGCATGTAGGGGGCTACTTCTGCGATCTTGAAGGTTTTGGCGGCCTCGGGCCACAACATGGCCTGATCCACTAATCCAGTCTGCAGCATATTGTAGAAATCGGTCAGCCCGCCGCGAACACCCGCCGCATCTTTGATGCCTTCAAGATAGCGAAGATTCATACCGGCGCCGGCAACTTTGCTGCCCTCAAGATCAGACAAACCGTTGATCGGGGTCTTGCTGAACACCTGATAGGTGTCGAGTACGACGCCCGTTGCCAGGTAAACTTGATTCTGCTTCGCAAATTCGTTTTGCATCGCCGGGTATTCTTTGGCGATCTCGTCCACCGCCTTTGCCACTGCGCGGGCATCAGGGGCCACAAACGGTGTTACGGCTGAAATCGCCTGACTTGGCAGTTTCGAAGAGTGAAAAATTGTAGTGACAATGCCAATGTCGCCGAGACCAAGTTTGATGCCTTCCAAGACACCTTTGGGTTTTACAATCGAGCCCCCGTAGCTTTCTTGCCATTCCATGACGTAGTTGCCGTTAACAGCAAGGCGTTTGTCGACTTCAGGGATAAAGAAACTAGTGAACTCCTTGACCCAAAGCGCACGCGCAGGATAGCCGTCAATAACAACCGCCTTTATGGTCTCAGCGGCGTATGAAGGGATGGCTGTCATTGCCGCCAGAGCGACGCCGAGCGCCATTCGTTTTGTCCAGTGTTTCATAATGTCCTCCCGTTAGGTCCTTGTTTGTTTGGTGCCTGTCACACCTTCTCCCAGATCACGTTCAGTATGGTGCCGCTGTTTTCGAAGAGTTTGGACAAGGGACAGAATTTTGCAACTTCCTTGCCAACTTTGACAAGCTCGGCCTCTGTCACACTGCCATTGCTGCGCACAACAAGATCGATCGACTGAAACGGCACCTCGATTTCTTCTTCCAGAGTCACGCCGCGTCGATCAAAGGCGCATTTTGCCGAAATTTTCAGTTGGCCGATATCAACGCCCAGCATCTTTGCACATTTGTGGCCGATCACGTTGGTACATCCGACCAATGCCGCCAGTCCTGTGTCGGTCGGCGTCGGACCCAAGTTTGTGCCACCGCGCTCCGAAGGTTCATCAATGGCAAAACTTAGGTCGCGAACTCTTATCTCGGCCAGCGCATGGCTCGGGCAATCTGCTTCAGCTTTCAGCGTCACCGTTGTTTTCATCTTCATTGCCATGCTGCCTCACAAAACCTTGCAAATGTCATCAAATTCAAAGCGCGGCAGCTTCTGGAACAGCGCTGTCTCGTCAGCATAGCCGATGTTGCACAGAAAATTCGACTTCCAGCTGTTCTCGGAAAAGAATTCTTCGTCCACGATGGCGTTGGAGAATCCCGACATCGCCCCCACATCAAGCCCCATGGCGCGGGCAGCGATCATGAAATACCCACCCTGCAATGTAGAATTGCGATAGGCGGTATCGTTGCAGTAGGCGGGATTATTCCTGAAAAGAGGTTTCCGATCGTCATGCGGGAACAGAAAGTCGAGCTGCTGCCAAAACTCAGTGTCCCACGCGATGATCGCCGTCACCGGAGCCCCCATCATTTTGCCGACATTTGCCGGTTTCAGCGCTTTGGCAAGCCGTGCCTTGCCCTCCGGGCTGCGCACAAAGACAAATCGGGCCGGGCAGGTGTTCATACTGGTAGGACCATTGATAGTGATGTCGTAAATTGTGTGCAGCATCTCTTCTGACACCGGCTTGTCAGTCCAGGCGTAATGAGAGCGCGCATCGCGCAATATCAGATCTATTGCGGCGTCATCCAACCGCTGCTTCCGTTTTCGCAGGTCACGAACGGCGTTCTGGGCCTGATCCCTTAACGCATCTGTCATACAGCAGCCTGCTGTCGGAACAGGTCAGCCTCGTCCACGACCGGGCTGGAGCAGATGCCGATCCGCTCAATTTCGATATCAATCACTTCACCCGGCTTGAGCCAGCGAGGAGGCTTTTTAGCATGTCCGACGCCAGGTGGTGTTCCCAGTGCGATCAGATCTCCCGCTTCCAGTGTTGTATATTCGGAGATCGTTGCAATTGACTGCGCCGCCGACCAGATCATATTTGCAGTGTTCGAGCTTTGCAGGATTTCATCTCCCACACGGCTTTCAATCTTGAGACCTTTGGCGCCCTCTGGCAATTCATCAGGGGTCACCACAAATGGGCCTATCGCCCCAGTGCTGTCAAAGTTTTTGCCCGGTGTCCATTGGTGGGTCTTGCGCTGGTAATCACGCACAGAGCCATCGTTGAAAACCGTATACCCAAAGACATGATCCAGCGCATCAGCTTCAGAGATATGCCGTCCGCGTTTGCCAATGATAAGCATTAATTCTGCTTCATAATCGAGCTTTTCGGAGCACGTGGGCCGTATTAACGGCGCGCCTGCGGCCATGATAGAGTTGGCACCGCGCATGAACAAAGCGGGGTAGTCCGGGATGTCATAACCGCCTTCTTTGATATGTTCTACATAGTTGAGGCCGAGACAAATAATTGTGCCGGGTTTGGCAATCGGCAGCGCGGGGGTAATTTCGCTTACCGGTATGGCTGTCCCCAGATCTGCGATGACTTCAATTGATTCCATCAGACTCGGATCGGCAACAAGTGCCGACATGTCCGTTCCGACACCCGGTATTTTCGCGGTTAAATCATAGGCTTCATCGCCTTTGACTAGATAGACTGCCTGCGTATCCGCGACATGTCCAACGATGAAACGCATGGTGATCTCCATGTTGATTTGGATTACGTTTGCCGATAATAGTACATTAAGTCAAATAAAATCGATATTATAAACAGGAGAAACGTCGATGCCAGCATGGGACACTTACAAGTCGGAAGCAAAGGCGCGCGGCTCGCTTGCGTTTGAACTTTATGTGGTTCACTCAACCCCCGCCAAAACCCCAGAGGACCTCAGGGCCAACCTGCCAGACCACCTTGAATATCAAAGCAGGCTAGAGGCAGAAGGCACTTTGGTACTTGCCGGACCAATGTCGGATGAAACCGGCACCCAGATGCACGGCAGGGGGCTCATCATCTATCGCGCCTCATCCTTTGAGAGGGCGAAAGAGATAGCCGAGAATGACCCGATGCATCGCTCAGGTGCGCGAAGCTTTACCTTGCGCAAGTGGATGATCAATGAGGGCAGTCTGACCATCAACATTGGGTTGTCGGGCCAATCGGTATCTTTGAGCTGAACAAACCTCGCCGTAAGCGCGGTCTAAAAGCTTCCTAGGCGACATGCACACGCCTCTTTTTGAGCCACGCCAATCTGCGTCCAGAATTACCGATACCCGCTCAATTGAAGAGACATGTCACGCTTTGCCCTGCAAACCACCTCTGAAATGTGTAGGAGATCCTTGGCCAAAGGACTTGTCTTGCGCCATATCATGCCAATTGTTCGCGACGGTTGAGGATCTTTGAAGCGCGTGACAGTCACGGGCGCCGCGCGCGTCTCAACCTCCAAGGCCATCTCGGGTAACAACGTGACTCCGATGCCTGCACTCACCATCTGAACAAGGGTCGATAGAGAGCTCGCATCGAGCCCGTCGCGTTGTATTGCTGAATGAATATTACAGAACGACAGGGCCTGATCACGAAAACAATGGCCCTCTTCCAGCAATAGCAGCCGCATTTCTTGCAAATCCTCGCGATCCGGCGCCGATTTCCCTTCATCTCCACGCGGGCGGGCCAGTACGAAATTCTCGGTAAACAGGGCGACTTCGGTCAATGAAGGTTCCGACACGGGCAATGCAACAATCGCAGTATCGATCCGACCTTCTGCCAGTTCCTGAATAAGCTTCTGTGTCAACGTCTCACGCACGTGAATGTCGAGCCCTATGTGCGATTGAGAAAGATGCCCGATGATGCTGGGCAGCAGATAAGGCGCGATCGTTGGAATTATGCCGATACGCAGTCGGCCAACCAGTTGCCCCTGCGAGGCACGTGCAAGATCTCCCAGTTCATCGATCGCGCGCAGGATATCTCGGACCCGCACCGCAAACTCTTCTCCAAAAATAGTTAGTCGGACCAGCCGCGCACCTCGTTCGAACAGTACTGTCCCAAGCTCTTGTTCCAGTTCTTTGATCTGTACCGACAAGGCTGGTTGAGAGATCGCACAGGCCGCTGCTGCGCGTCCAAAGTGGCAATGCCGGGCCAAGGATTCAAAATAACGAAGCTGTTTGAGTGAGATGTTTATCATAAGCTGAGGTTATTGCAGCGATCAAAAGATTCAACTTAATTAAATTGCCTGAGTTTGCTAAAAAGACCGGGATGATGAGACCGATTCACATTTTGAGTGGTCCGGGGCTTTATCCACAGACCTATTCAGTCAATGCAGCCATGATCGGAGAGAAACATGGACGGAAATGATATCGCAAGCACAGGCAAGTGCCCTGTAATGCATACAGCTTTTGGGGTCAGATCGAACCGGGACTGGTGGCCGAACCAGTTGAACCTCAAGATTCTTCACCAAAACTCTTCCATGTGCGACCCAATGGGCGCGTCCTTCAACTACGCCGAAGAATTCAAAAAACTTGATCTGACCGCCCTCAAAGACGACATCGTTGCGCTGATGGCTGACTCGCAAGATTGGTGGCCTGCGGATTATGGCCACTATGGACCGTTCTTTATCCGGATGGCGTGGCACAGCGCCGGGACCTACCGCACGGCAGACGGCCGTGGCGGCGCTTCGTCTGGTTCACAACGCTTTGCACCGCTCAACAGCTGGCCCGACAACGTAAACCTCGACAAAGCGCGCAGATTGCTTTGGCCGGTCAAACAAAAGTACGGCAACAAGATTTCGTGGGCCGATCTCATGATTCTGGCTGGTAACTGCGCCCTTGAATCGATGGGATTCAAGACGTTCGGCTTTGCCGGCGGTCGCGAAGACATCTGGGAGCCCGAGGAAGATATCTATTGGGGCGGCGAAGACATCTGGCTTGACGACAAACGCTACTCTGGCGACCGGGCGCTCGAAAATCCGCTCGCCGCTGTGCAGATGGGTCTGATCTATGTGAACCCCGAAGGACCAAATGGCGAACCTAGTGCGCTTGCCTCAGCCCGCGATATTCGGGATACTTTTGCCCGTATGGCGATGAACGACGAGGAAACAGTCGCTCTTATTGCTGGCGGTCACACGTTCGGCAAAACCCATGGCGCGGGTGATGCAGCGCAAGTTGGTGCTGAGCCCGAAGGCGCAAGTATCCAAGAGCAAGGTTTGGGCTGGTCAAACAGCTTTGGCAGCGGCAAAGGCGTAGATACAATTTCCAGTGGATTGGAAGGGGCCTGGACCTCCACACCGACCACATGGGACAATACGTTTTTCGACATCCTGTTCGGTTATGATTGGGATTTGGTGAAAAGCCCTGCGGGCGCATGGCAGTGGATTCCGACGGATCCAAAGGCGGCGGACACCGTCCCTGACGCCCACGATTCTTCGAAACGGCACGCGCCCATTATGTTGACGTCAGACCTCGCGCTTCGGATGGACCCGATTTACGGCCCAATTTCGAAACGTTTCCACGAAAATCCCGATCAGTTCGCCGACGCGTTCGCCCGGGCGTGGTTCAAGCTGACCCACCGCGACATGGGCCCTCTCGCGCGCTATCTCGGTGCAGAAGTCCCCGAAGAGGAACTGCTCTGGCAAGATCCTGTCCCCGAGGCGGCACATGACCTCATCAACGCGCAGGACAACGCCGCCCTTAAGGACCAAATTCTCGCGTCCGGACTTTCTGTCCCTGAACTGGTCTCGACTGCTTGGGCGTCGGCCTCGACATTCCGAGGGTCCGACAAGCGTGGCGGGGCAAACGGGGCACGTGTTCGCCTCGCACCACAGAAGGATTGGGCGGTCAATCAGCCAGCCCAACTGGCAAGAGTTCTCAAGACCCTTGAGGGGATACAGTCGAACTTCAACGGTAGGCAAACTGGCTCGAAGATGGTTTCGTTGGCTGATCTGATTGTCCTTGGTGGGTGCGCGGCAGTCGAGAAAGCTGCGAAGAATGCCGGACACGACGTCGTTGTTCCGTTTGAACCCGGACGTACCGACGCATCACAAGAGCAAACTGATGTGGAGTCGTTTGGTGTGCTTGAACCAATCGCAGATGGATTCTGCAATTACCTCAAGGATGAGTATACGGTTTCAGCAGAGGAACTTTTGGTGGATCGGGCACAACTCATGACCCTGACCGCGCCGGAGATGACGGTTCTAGTTGGTGGCATGCGTGCTCTGAAAACCAATGTTGATCAGTCCCAACACGGCATCTTCACGACGCGGCCAGAAACACTCACCACTGACTTCTTTGTAAACCTGCTCGACATGGGGACAGAATGGAAGCCAAATGCTGACTCCGAAAATGTCTTTGAAGGGCGCGACCGCAAAAGCGGTCAGGTGAAGTGGACAGGCACACGGGTCGACCTCGTCTTTGGGTCGAACTCTCAACTCCGAGCCTTGGCGGAAGTTTACGCATGTGACGATGCACAAGAGACCTTTGTGAGCGACTTTGTCGCGGCCTGGAGCAAAGTGATGAATGCTGATCGTTTCGACCTTGCCTAATCCTGGCAAGACCCGTCGTTGATCAGGTTTCAATTTGGGGGCGATCGCATCCATGCATGCGGTCGGCCCCTTTTCGGCCTTTTTGTTTGGCATAAAAAATCGGCGGCGGCATTTCAAATTGTCTTGAAACGCCGCCCTGTTGCATGATCCAAAATGCGCTGCAGTGATAGGGCACAGGTTGTCCTAATGTTCGCCAGACGCCACCTGACAGCTAATCCAGTGAAAGTGCCCTACCGCAGCGTTTGCAAAAGTTTGCGCGTTGGATCTCCGGTTACAGGAAGCCCGACGCTGGCCTGATAGGCACGGATCGCGTCTTCTGTCTTGGGGCCGATGACCCCGTCGGACCCACCTGTATCAAAGCCTTTTTCCGTCAGCTTTTCCTGAAGCCTTCGACGGTCATTGATCGTGAGACCAAAACGATCTGGTGGGAAGCTGGCCGACAACGCGCTGCCCCCCGCGATCCGGTCCGACAAGTATCCAACGCCAATCCCGTAATTCACGGAATTGTTGTAGCGCAGGATGACGTCGAAGTTGCGAAAGGCGAGGAAAGCAGGTCCGGATGGGCCTGAAGGCAACAAAAGTGCAGCCGGGCCATGATCCGGCACAACACCACCAGAAACGGTTCTGACGCCACGCGCCGACCAGTCCGAGACGGCGCGTTTCTTGCCGCGCCCTGCAAGAGATGTATTGAACTCTGCTGGTAGTCGAACCTCCTGCCCCCAGGGTTGGCCGCGCTGCCATCCAGAAGCAGAAAGATAAGCAGCAGCGGACGCCAACCCGTCGGTCGGGTCGTCAGACCAGATGTCACGACGCCCGTCGCCCCGGAAATCCACCGCATAAGCTTGATAGGTTGTCGGGATGAACTGCGTGTGGCCCATAGCACCGGCCCAACTGCCCACCAGCCCAGCGGGTGCCACATCGCCGTTCTGGAGAATCCGCAGGGCCGCCACGAGTTGCTTTTCAAAGAAGACACCCCTCCGGCCGTCATAAGCCAGTGTCGAGGTGGCAGAAATCACCGGGATATCGCCCCGGCGCGCGCCATAATTGCTTTCCATTCCCCAGACCGCCGTCGTTACATGTGCCGGAACGCCGTAGCGGCCTTCGATCTGAGACAACAACGCAGCGCGCTGTCGCAAGTTTGTGCGCCCGGCAGTGACTTTTTCAGACGAGGCGACGATCGCGAGGTAGTCCTCCAGCGAACGCGAGAATTCGGTCTGCTTGCGGTCTCTTGAGACCACGCCCGGCAGAAATCCTGTATTTTGAAAGGCTGCGTTCAATGTTGCCTGCGACACGCCTTTTTGACGGGCTCGGCTGCGGAACCCGGCGACCCATGCGTCATAGCCCGAATTGGGCTGTGGCCGCAGGTTGGGATCAGACCGACTGCTGCTAACGGTTCTTGTTCCAGTTCCCGCAGAACACCCGACCAACAACGCGACTGTCCCTGTGACGGCAACCCACCTTCGGCTGACATGCATCTAACCATCTCTCCTACAATTCATAGTATTCAGATAGTGCGCTTCACGCGGCGCGCGCAAGGGGCTGTCAATTGAGAGGCCCGAATTAGGTAAATATCGCTCCATTGTCGATACCGCCAAAACTTCTTTTGTCCCGTCAATCCACCCATCCTATTGGGCTCTGACTGCATCATGCTCACGCCACTAGACTGCGTAGTGCCGCTTTGCTACGTTTGTTTTTTGAGAACCCAAGCCATGGCCCGGCACCCATAACAAAACTGCGCATGGCCAATTTTGCAAGCGTCAAAGGGAACATCTGAATGATCAATAATCTATTGGTAGCCGTCGACGGTTCCAGCCATTCGCTTAAGGCCGTCGAATATGCAGCAGAAATTGCGAGCGCCTGCAAAGCGAAGGTTTATATTCTGACGGTCCTGAAATCTCACCAAGTCCCAAAGGTGTCTGATGAATTGCGCAACTACGCCAAGCTAGAGCATATCGAAGGGGCCGATTTCGAGGCGATGAAGCTGTTGGCGAACGAACTGTTGTCGCATGCTGAAGCTACCGCCAGAACGCGCGGCGTGACTGATATTGTGAAATCAGTCGAAAAAGGGCCGGTTGCACGTACAATTGTCGATGTCGCCAAGCTACACAAAGTAGATATGATCGTCATCGGGTCACGTGGGTTGGGCAACATCGAAGCAACCTTGCGCGGCGGTGTCTCACATCGCGTCGAGCTTTTGGCAAAATGCTCGGTTCTCACTGTCAAATAACCATTGCGGTCAGAAACCCTGCCGGGGAAAGTACCAGGCGTAGATCTTGCGTCGGAAATCTGCCGACTAAATCCGACATCACAGGGGGGGTGCCTGAATTCCACGCGCGGGCAACCGATCGTGAACAAGGCCAGTCCAAAATGCCACGCCGATCGGCAAGAGGGCGTCGTTGAAATCAAAATCTGCTGAATGAAGCGGTTGGCCGTTTGGGCCTGTTTCGCCATTGCCCACGAGCAAGAAGCACCCAGGGACGGCTGCGCTGAAATGAGCAAAGTCCTCTGAAAAACTCATTGGCGTGCGATCAGGGAGGACATCAAGACCTGCCGCCTGCGCGGTACGGATGACGGCTTCAGTCGGCGCCTGAGCGTTGATCGTCTCAATGAATTCAGTGTCAAAGCTCATCGTGATCTCAACACCGTGGGCCGCAGCAACGCCATCCGATATCTGCCGCATGAACCTCGCGATCGCATTTCGGTCCTGTGGCGTGCGCGCCCGAACATCGCCCTTCAATGTGGTCAGACCCGGCAAGACGTTGCGTTGGCCATTGGTCAAAAATTCAGTGACTGATACAACTGCTCCTGCGCCCGGTGCAAGTTTGCGTGACACGATGGTCTGAAGCGCCTGCACAAGCTCGGTGCCAACCGTGATCGTATCGACTCCGACCTGTGGCATCGAGGCATGGCCGCCCTGACCTCTTATGGTGAATTCAAACAGGCTTTCACTTGAGCAAATCAAACCGGGCCGGGTTGAAATCTGACCTACAGGCGCGCCGGGCAGATTGTGGATGGCATAGACTTCTTCTATCGGAAACCGCTCCAGCACACCTTCGTCGATCATCGCGCGCGCACCAAGCCCGTGTTCTTCATTCGGCTGGAACAGGAAAATCACTGTACCGTCAAAATCTCGATCAGCCGCAAGCGCCGCTGCGGCCCCCAAGAGCATCGCCGTATGGCCATCATGACCACAGGCGTGCATGACGCCGGTGTTTTGAGATGGGTAGTCATGTGCACTGACCTCGTGAATTGGCAGAGCATCCATATCTGCTCGCAAACCGATGGCCCGGTTTCCATGTCCGGACTTCAGAATACCAACCACGCCGGACCCTTCGTGCACTTCGAGCCCCAGCTTGCGCAGAATATCTGCGACGCGTGACTTTGTACGCTCCTCCTGAAAGCCGAGTTCGGGAAATCGGTGAAACTCGTGCCTGAGTTTGGCAAGCTGTCCGGGATCGAATGTCATCACAACTTCCTTTTTGCTTCTGCCGTGCAAAACGCGGTGCGTCTTACGGTGGCCAGAATGCGACGTTCCTGACCGCCCATCTTATTCGCTGTTACTCTTTTGCAAAGCTGCTAGTTCAGACACAGTGTTTCATCAGTGGTTGTCAACAAGTGGCGGCACCTGAGGCGCGGGGTGAGAATGGCGAAGACGTTGAAAATTGTTGTTGTTGGCGCTGGGATCGTCGGAGTATCGACGGCGATATGGCTGCGCCGGGCCAATCACGACGTGGTTTTGATCGACAAGGATCAACCCGGAATGGCGGCGTCTTATGGCAACGCCGGTTTGCTCGCGCAATGGGCGGTCATTCCGGTGACCACGCCCGGATTGCTGAAAACAGCACCCAAGTACCTGCTGGACCCCGATTCGCCTCTGTTTATGCGGTGGTCCTATCTTCCCAAAATTGCGCCTTGGCTGTTTCAGTTTATGAAACGCGCAAATGACACTGACGCGCGTAAAAC